>Ga0222713_10001144_pt1 | contig 30351 bp, 20 predicted proteins | sample C33_649DmetaG_FD_165061 | JGI IMG/M metagenome (GOLD analysis project Ga0222713, IMG submission 165061) | Estuarine water microbial communities from San Francisco Bay, California, United States - C33_649D | ecosystem: Environmental > Aquatic > Marine > Unclassified | place: USA: California... | reverse complement strand
TGCGTTATAAGATCCAGTCAATGACAACTCATCAATTATTTGACCGTTTACTTCTAATATAATACTTCCATCATTTCCTTCTGAGAATACGTCAGCTGCATGATTTGGCGAAGCATTTACAACACTGTCGTTTATTAAAAAATGTATATCATTTTCGCCATTAAAAACACCTAATAGTTTACTTTCAGATGGTGTATAAAGATCATTAATATCTTTTTCTACAAAATCACCTATTTCAGTGACATTTTCATACCCAGCGATATTATTAGATGCTCCAAAAGAAAGCTTAATTAAAGATGAACCTTGAAATGCTGATGTTAGCTCATTAAGGTCTGGAACAGGATCAAAACTTCCTTCTCCGGCGCCAAAAATTACTTCTAGCTCATCTAATCTACCATTCCAAGATGCATCTGCTTCAATTTTAATAATTATTGAATCATTAGTTTGAATAGTATTTGTTCCTAAACTAACAAGATTTGTTATTGTGCTACTAACATTAGAAGAAAAATTATTGATATATGCACCGTCATTATCTCGAGTATTGTTATAAACAAACTGCTTAGATATGTCAAGCCATCCTGTCTCACTCGTTCCATTGTTTGGAAGTTTAATAAAAACTTTTATTCTATTGGATGAAAAAGAAGCATTGTTATTTATAATTGTAGCAGAGCCTGCAAATTTAATTTTTAAGTCTCTTGTGGGTGAGCCTCTATTAACAAACTTTCTAAAAAATGTTCTTGTTCCTGAAGTAATATGAGAGTAGTTAGGATTGTCAGGTGGGCCGAAATCTAAAGTACCTTCGTCTTCTGTATTTCTAAAATCTCCTGACAAATAAGCAGTAGGTCTATACAATCCGCTAAATACAAATAGCCCGTCACTGTGACCTGGGAAATTTTGCAAGTAAAAACTACTTGTTGTCATTTGTACAGATGAATTCCAAGCTCCGCTTAAAATATCATTCTGACTATTATAACTACCAGAAACTAGTCTATAGTTTTCTTCTATAAAAGTTTCTTTTGTTTCTGTGGCGTCATTTTCAGTATTGTAAAAAAGTATTCCTGATCTAGATCCTTCGCCTCCAGAAAAATAGCCTTTTAGTGGATGAGGTACTTCAAGAGTAATACCTGTAGAACCGCCTATTATTCGTGTACCAGATATACTTCCAGTTGATATAAAACTAATAATTTTATTTTGATTTTCTCCTACGCCTAGTTCTGGAAAAGGATAAGTACCGGCTGTTAAATTAGAACCTAAAGTATTAATATTCTCAGTTGAGAATATGTTTTTATAAGCATTATTTATTGAAGATGTATATACATAAGTACCTGACGTGTAATATTTTACTCCGGATACAGTTCTTAAACCACTCAAAGTCAAGTCTAATCCAGCATTTTCTATTTCAATCTGTTCACTGTTGTCATCATTTACCCATTCAATATAATTTGTTGCTAGATTAGCTGTGGGTAGGGAATGGATTATTCTTGCGTAATTCCAGCCGTTTACTTGATCATTACTATGAATTTTAAAATTTGCTGTTCTATGTAAAATTGAATCAAAAACTCTACCTGTCTCATCTACGGCTGAACCGGTTACTGAAAGATTAGTAAAGCCAGAACCTGAAGTATTTAAATATGTTCCCGTTCCTGAACCTGGCGTGCCTGCCCCTATCTCAGAAGAAAGATCTATTTGATGAATAACTTCACCATTTAATTCAAGCTTAAGATAACCTGATTCTGCAGAGCCAAAAGCGTCTGCTACATAATTTGGTAATCTAGAAGGTATGCTGTCATTAAGTGTGCCAACAATAGATGTGCTTCCGTCAAACACACCCAGTCTTTTATTGACGCTTGAAAAATCAAATTGAAACGTATCATTTTTATTGGCAGAACCTAAAACAACACTACCCACAGGAGTATAAGCATCTATTTCGTTATCTGAGCCAAATGACAATCTAGCAGATACGCCTATGTTACTTGCACTAACCGTAGTTAGACTAGGTGCAGGTTCTGGAGCAACGTAAGACAATATTGCATTTATTTGATCAATTGCATCGGCAATAGTAGTTGTAGGAGAAAAGTTAGAAAACAAACCACCAGAATACGAACCATCTGTTGGCGTACCGATAACATTAGTTGTAGAACCTGTTGCAGTCGAAGTTATTTCAAATACTCCTTCAGCATTAGAAACAATTGTTACATTGTTGCCTGCAACTATTCTTCCCGGCTTAAAGCCTCCGTTGCCAGACGATACTTGTATAGTTCCTGCAGAGCCTGAAGACTCTGTAACTCTAACTGCTGTCATTTTAAACTTAACCTAACTTAACTTAACTCAACTTAGCTGATTTAATCTTACAAAAAAAATATGATTATTAAATCTTGATATGCTGATTTAACATATATGCATAAGACTCATATTGATTGTAAGCTGATCCTAAAAAGTCTTCCATTCCTAAAGTTAATTTTCCTGCTGATTTTAATATACTATGAAGTGTCTCGACACCTCTAACATGGTCAACTAGCAAGATTAGAGCTAACATAGAAATACTTTTTTCATCTAAGTTTGAAGGAGAATCATATCTTGAAAGTATATTTGCTACATTTGAAGATAGAATAACTGGACATCCAAAGTCTTCATCTTGCATAGAATAAACAAGTTTTTCTACAACTTTGTCAAAGTCATCTGAGAGTGTTTCGTATATTCTTCCATAAAGCATTTCGTGAGTAGAAATAAACGCTGGACCTTTTGTCAGGTGGTGTGCAGAATGCATCCACATCTCGACAGCTTTAAAAGATGCAACACATAATAATAATTCTTCTTTAAACATATTTTCTCCTTTATTAAATATGATAGAAAATAAAAAAAGACAGCACTTTTTAAAGTGCTGCCTTATACTCTAAAAGATATTCTATTCAAAATCTATAGAAACATCAACGCTAACATTGAAAGTGGGTACTCTTATGTGATTAACCATCCCAATGTTTTTGCATTCGTCTGCTTCTAAAAACCAGTCAGCGTGACCTCTATTGTGTATTTCTTTTAAAAAGTAATCATCAGGCTTACCGCAATTTCTTGCCATAATCTGAAAGATCTTTTTGTTTAATCTATCAGTTTCTGCTGCTGACGCTTTTATTTCTTCATTTTTACCATACTGTCCCGATGCTACATCATGTATCATGACAGTCGCATCCGGGTCCATGAAGCGCATTCCTTCTTCTCCGCAAGTAAGAAGTACTGCGCCGCAAGACATAGCTTTCCCTTCAGCGATTGTTGCAACAGGAAGAGGTGAGGCTCTAATAGTAGCAATCATAGACATGAGTGAATATACTTGACCACCATAGGAGTCAATTACAACAGGAATAACTTTTTGACCAGTACTTTGAGCCATAGAAAACTTGTTTCTAAAGTCATCTGCAGCTTGCTCATCAAATTTATTAACAACAACAACAACCGGGTTTTGACTAAGCTCAAATTCTTTTAGCAAGCTTGAGCTCTTAAATTTCCATAGCATTTTAACTCCTTTGAACTATGAACACTTACTGCTTCCGCAAGAATTACAAGTAACGCAACCCTCTTGGTAAACTAGACTATTTTCTGCACCGCAGTTAGCGCAAGTCTTGTCTCCTCCTATTGTACCATCAGGTATGTAATTTTTCAAGCATCTAGCAATAACTTTACTAAAACTGAATAGGTCGGCTTCTTTATCTTTTTGAAGTTGCTCAACAATATACTGAATTGGTGCGCCGTGCCTCAATGCAAGTGAAATTGTTCTTGTGTATCCTGCATAATTTGGATTGTCAAAGACAGATACGACGTCTTTGATTGCAAATTCTTCTTCACCTTCTCCGCAGTATAGATCATACTTAGAAAGCATTGTTTTTCTTTGTCTACGACGAAGTTCACCAAACATGTGCTTTCTTGGAATTTCTACATATTTGCTCAATCCTCCAATAACTTCGTAAGGACGCCCATCCATTAACCCAATCAAGAGCGTCCATTTTTCGCCCTTGATCGTTGCATGATGAATTTCACAAGGTAGTGATTCAGGTCTCTTTGGTGCTGTGTTGTCAACAAACTTCATATCTGCACGATCTTTAGGTTTTGAAGTTTCGCTACTAACAAGGACACCTGATCTGGACCCGTCACGATAGACTGTTACACCTTTACACCCACTTTCCCATCCGCGCATATAAACTTGCTTAACAGTCTCTACATCAATATCAGCAGGAAGGTTCGTAGTGTTATGGCAAACTACAGTATTTGCGATGTAATTGTGGTGTTCTGGGATTGAAAAATCATAAGTCTGCTCTAAACCGATATTTTCAACTGACTCTACAACCAAGTGATCTGCAGCCAGACCAGAATTATTGAAAAGCGGATAATTTGCCCAAGATGCTAGGGTATACACATCAGGATTTGATACCTGTTCCTTGGTAAATTCACTTTCTACCCATGATAAAAATTTTGAAGCATTTTCAATTGTTGTTCTTGCCTCAATTGGTAATCTTCCTGATTTTATAAATTCCATTGTTTCTCCCCGTTATATAATTTTTTAAGTTTTTCTAATTTTAATTCGTATTCCGTAACAATTACAAAAGAATCATGATATATCTCTTTTGCTCTAGAAAATTTGTCTAAGTTTTGTTGATCACTACATTTGAAAAAAGGCTTTATCTCGATAATGAAGGTCCTGTTGCCAGTTTCAATTTTAAAGTCTGGATAGTAGTGTCGCCACTGTAATATATCAGATCGAAAGTACTTAATTCTATCTGGTGTAGAAATGTCTTTTATTATTCCTTCCTTAAGAAATATATCACATATTTTGCAAAACTCTATCTCCCAAGAAGATCTGCAGAAAAGCTTTCTGTCAATATTCTCAAATTGATACCATTCTCTAGTAGTCCTTAAATACCCATTTTGGGTCTGCAGCATTGAAGATTTGAATCGATCTGACAAATATTCAGAATACAGCTTTTCAACTTCTTCGGGCGGTGCATCCCTACATAAAACATCTAGGTGTGATCTTTTCCATTCAAGGGCATCTTGATTTCCAAACTTAATATCACTATAATATTTATTAATTTTTTCTTGGTCAACAGAAGTGGCAGATATATCGTAGTATCTAGCTATTTTTAATTTCATCCTACGATTATATTCACTAGCAATATCACCATGAATTGCATGAATCCCTTGCATGCATTTGGAACCATGGTCTTTTCCTTTCATGTTATCTCTGGCATATTCTAACAATTCTTCTTCTGTGCCGGTGGCACCATTTTTGATAGACCACTTTATCATGCCGGCTTTTGCTCTACCAGAGAATGTAGTTTCTTTTTTATCCATGCTAGCTTTCCATTTTGAATAAGACTTTTTTGTAGAAGCTGCTCGGATATCCGAATATCTCTTTTTGAGAGAAGAATGATCCCATTTTTCAACTAAAGATTTTTCTAATTGATCATGATTTGAGATTGTTGCAACCATCACTTTAATAAACCTGCCAGAATATTTTTTCATATAGAAGCTCCTTTGTCATGCCATGTCTAACAATAAATATAGCATGACAAAAAATATTCCAATTATTTTAGCACAATATCCCCGGCAATCAAATCAGAAGCATTGACCCATACTTGCCGACCATCAATAAAACATGCGATTGGTTCGTTAGGTGTACACTTCAGCTCTACGCCATTAGAAAATTTAATTTTTACGATTTCTTTTACACCGTTGTTATATGTTTGATCCGGCAGCACAAACTCACCGCTCATTGTTTTTACCTTAATCTCAGACCGGTACTCTTGAAAACCATCGCCGTGTTCTGATATGTCCACAATTTCATCATAATACAACAAGCCTTTATCAGTTGTTATTAGCGTATCTTTTGGAACGCAATTCGAAATTGCGTGGCACACCCACTTCTGGGCTGCGGCCTGCAAATCTACCTTAGAAACCCAATCGATTTCATTAGCAGTTGCTCCAGCGTATGGACTTATATCAATCATTTCTTTAATGTCTGAAGAAGCTTTTTCTAAACTTTCAAGCCAGTTTTTAAATCCATGATGATAAACTGAAAACTCTGACCATTTATCACCTAGCTCATCAACAAAATCAACTCTTGCATCCTTGTCATTTGGATTAATTTTCTTGCGACGAGTGTAGTGAAGCATAAATGCTGGCTCAATCCCGCTTGTTGTCTGAGTAAGAACAGATACTGAACCTGCAGGTGCTGTTGTAGTATTAGCAATATTTCTGCGGCCCCATCTTCTATTCCACTCTCTAGAAGTAAGTCTTTCGACCATTACACCTTGAAGAAGATCTGTCTCATCAATTGCATCAAAGATTCTATTTAAGAAAGGATGATCTTCTTCTCTATTAGCATCATGTACGCCAAAAGATCCTCGCTCTTTGGCCATAAACATTGAAGAAACATATGAATTGACAGCAAGAGACTTGTAAATTGCTTCAGTCATTTCAATGCTTTCTTGGCTACCATATGTAATACCTAACATCGCGAAAGCATCACCGATACCTGTAATACCCAAGCCAGTTCTGCGACCATTAACTGCTTGTGCTCTTACAGTATTCCATAGATTCATCTCTGGCTGTTTAGCATCTAGTGATTCTGGGTCTGATTCGATCTTGGCAAGAATCTTGTCAATTTTTTCTATTTCAAGATCGATCATGTCGTCCATTAGACGCTGTGCTTTTTGTGCAACTTCTCCAAAGTGTGTAAAGTCAAACTCAGCTCTGTCTGTCCAGGCATTCTTGACAAAAGAAGTGAGATTAACTAGCATTAGACGACAGCTGTCATAAGGTGACAGAATAATTTCGCCGCAAGGATTCGTAGAGGTTGAGCCAAAGCCTTCTGCTTCGTAAATATCAGACGGAGTCATTCTCTTCGCTGTATCCCAAAACAGAAGGCCAGGCTCGGCTGACGCGTGTGCGGACTCAACAATCTCATGCCAAAGATCTTGGGCACTAACCCACTCTTCTACAATGGGCTCTTTGGCATCTACAGGGAAACGCAGTTGTATTGGATCACCCCCTCGGACTGCGCGCATAAATTCCTCGCTTAAGCGAATTGAGATGTTTGCGCCGGTTACACGTGTCAGATCTCTCTTAATTTTAATAAAATCTCTAATTTGTGGGTGGTGCACTGAAAGAGAAATCATTAGTGCACCACGTCTGCCGCCTTGTGCTACTTCGCGGCATGAATTTGAAAATCGGTCTAAGAATACTTCTAGACCAGAAGTTGTTTTTGCAGCATTTGATGTTGCAAGATTTTTTGGTCGAATATTAGAGACATCAAACCCAACGCCTCCTCTTCGCTTCATAATTTGAACTTGTTCTTGGTCAGTCTTAAGAATACCACCGTAGCTATCTTCTGGAGAAGAAATCACAAAGCAGTTTGATATAGACTGTATCTGGTAGTCATTACCAATTCCGCTCATAGGTGAGCCTTGAGGTACGACGTACTTGAAGTCTTTAAATAAGCTGTAAATTTCTTCTTCAGACATAGGATTTGAATATTTTTGCTCAATTCTTGCAAATTCGCTAGCAAGACGTTTGTGCATGTCACCCGGGTTAGACTCTAGGTAGTTTCCATCTAAATCTTGAAGTGCATATTTTCCAGCAAAGACATTGGCAGCCAGCTCATCTCCTTGAAAATAGTCTGTTGAAGATTTAATTACTTGTTCGTGTGTATAGGTCATTGTTTTCTCTTATTTGCTTGCTGTAATTTCTTTCCATTTAGATTTTAACATGTCTTTTGTTCCTGTATTATGAGATTCATAAATATCTACAAGAGACATTTGACTTGGGTCTTCAATAACGTCTATTCTAGAACGTGCTGTATCGATTTTAATTGGAAAAAGAATTCCATCTTTTCCGGCGCGATTTTTAGCAACAAATAGTCTTCCCATGCCAGAAGCTTTCTCTGTGGGCTTTCTAGAGATAGAAACGACAATGTCAGCAACCATAGCTTTGCTGTAAGCTTCGGACATATTTTCGAGGCCAACAACTTCAGAGTTTGAAGCGTCTCTATTGGCTTGCGATGCTGTCCATACAGGAATATTCATTTCCATTGCAAGATTTCTAAGCTCCTCATATACCAATTTAAGTTCATGTCTAAGAGAATCAAACTGTCTTGTAGACCTCATAATATCTGCATAGTCAATAACTATAAGAGATGGAATAAAGTCTTTCATTGCTAGCTTTTCAATATGATTTCTAAGCGTCACAATACTTGCAGTTCCTGTTGGGTACTGTTTAATAATTAGTCTTCCGAAGTCGTTTTGTTCATAGTGCGTTAACACTTTTTCTTTGTTTTCAATAATATCTGAAGAATTAATTCCTGTAAGATTACTATCGTATCTAATACCTACAGCTGTCTCAGACAGCTCAAATGTGTAATGAATAACATTTTTGCCACGCTTAAGAGCTTCGGCACCCATTGCAACAAGCCAGTGAGATTTACCTACACCTGTTGGTGCAACAACAACCCCAATCTCTCCTCTTGAAAGTCCTCCGTTAAAAACATCTTTTGCATCAAGATGGTGTATACCGGTAGGGCAGCAGATACGATTGATTTTTGCAAATCTTGCTTCGTGATCTTTAAAGAACTCGTGACCAACAGAAGAACCACTACCTTTTGATACAGCGTCTTTCATAATATTCAAGACACCTTCGTAGTTTTCTGCCTGAATAGCTTTCACGCTTTCTTCAAGAGCTTGTTGTAGAACTTGCTTTTTGCAAAAATCGAGCGTTTTTTCTTTTACATATTCTAAATCACCTAGCTCAGGAGAAGACTTAATTCTAGAAAGAAACTCAATAACTTGACCTTTTAAAATTACATCATCACCTTCAGTCAATTCATCTCTAATAATAGAGACAAGAATTTTCATTGTAGGAAAGCTCTTATACTTCAAGTAGAAGCCAAAAAATCTATTACACAAATATTGCAGATATTTTAACTCAAAATAATCGTGTGTCATTACTTCAACCATTTGAGTTGCCCACTGCCGGTCGGTCATTAATGATTGAAAGATTTTTTCTTGAAAGTCTTTTCCGTACTTAGAAAAGTGATTTTCATAACTCATTTAATTGTGCCCTTTTTTAGGTTTTTTAGAAGATAACTCCATCTTTGGATATCAATTGAAGTAATAGTTGATTCCTTTAAGATTTTGTGTACACCTATATTATCCCATGTAGGAGCAAAATTTTCAATATCATTTTCAAGCTTTTGTATCTGTGAAATGCTTAAATTATTAGAGTCTAAAAGTACTAGCCTTATATTTCTTTTTATTAAAGTCTCTTCATTTACAATATTGTGAAATATTCTAGGAGATTTAGGAACTGCATTTACCTTTGCCTCTATTAGCAGGTCTGAGAGTAGGTATTCCGATCCCTCTGTGAACTTCTGGAACCTCTTAGCCAGTGTCTTATATCCTACACCTTTGACGCCAGGAATGTTGTCTGAAGTGTCTCCTACAATGCTCTTTGCAAGATAAAAATTTGCAGGATGAACACCAAATCTATCTAAGACTTTTGATTCATTAACAAAGTCTCTTACAGTGGGCGACCAAATAATTGTCTTTTCATCTATAAGTTGATAGAAATCATGGTCTGAAGAGACTATGATTTTATTTTTATCTTTGAGTAAATATTTGCACATGTACCCAATTGCATCATCGGCTTCTGCTTCTTCAATATAAGTTTGACAAATGGGTACTTTAGATAAAAGTCCAATAAGGGTTTTTATTTGATTATTTCTATTCTGATAAGTTGAAGGAATATCATCTTCATAAAATCTGTTTAAGTTTTGAGGTTTTGACTTTTGCTTATAATCTTTGTATAGACCTCGCTTTTTAACAGACCCTCCGCCTTCCCAGACAACAACAACTCCTTCGGGCTTGCATTTTTCTATAAGACGCATCGTAGCATTAAAAAACCCTACGATGCCTCCGACGTGATCGCCGTTTTCAGACATCGTAGGGTTTGCCATAAAGTGCCTTGTAAACAAATTTAAGCCGTCTACAAGTATGACTCTATCTTTATACATCTATATCTAGATCCATTTCTAATTCGCTAGCCAAAGCTTGAACTTCTTCATAAGACTCAGGATCAATGTCTACACCTTCGATAGATCCTAGCTTCTTTTTCATTGCAGCTTCCGTTAGAATATCAATTGCTTCTATCCATTCTTCATCTTCAAGAATTTCATTAAATGATGACTTTCTAAATTTTTTATCTGCAACAACTTCACCGGTGAGAGTATCAGTGATGCTTATTTCTTTCCACCCACCTGATCCTGTGATGTTATACATCAAATTTTCGTGTACGACATCACTGCTTGAACAGTGTTTTCTTAAGAGATCAAATAGCTCTTCGTGTTCAACGATACCTTTTCCAAAATGAATTTGAAAATGAGATTTTCTAAAAGGAGGTGCTACTTTATTCTTAACAGTTTTTGCCCAAACTTGAATACCAATGACATCATCTCCATCTTTGATTTGTTGTCCTGCACCTAATTTGATTCGTATAGATGAGTGAAAAGGGATCGCCTTACCTCCGGGTGTAGTATCAGGATCTCCATACAAAACTCCTACATTTGTTCTAATCTGATTGAGAATTACAAATAAACTATTGGTTTGTCCAATAACACCTGTAATCTTTCTCATTCCTTTACTTATTGCTCTTGCTTGTAAGCCAATGCTTTCTTTGTCATAGTCTCCTAATAGTTCTGCTTTGGGAGATGAAGCAGCAACAGAATCCCAAATGACAGTTACAGGAACATCTTTATCAAGTGCTTTAGCTTTCAAAATAGTCTTTTCTGCAATTGAAAGGACTTCCTCTGTGCAATGTGTATCAACATATACAAAACGTTTAGAAACATCAACACCTAACACCTGAAGGTTTTCTACAGAAGTTGCATTCTCAGTATCGATATATACAACAATTCCTCCCATTTTCTGGGTAGATCTGGCAATTTGAGTTGCTATGTGTGACTTACCAATGCTAGGTGGTCCAAAAATTTCTACAATTCTACCTTCTGGTAATCCTCCATTTTTTTTATTTGCACAAATCCAATCAAGCATTCTTGATCCTGTGCTAATCCAACGTTTGACATGCGTAGGACTTTCATCTTCCGAGAGATTATAAGCTATACGTGTGCCTTGCTCTTTATTAAGAGACTTGATTAAATCTTTAGTAAAATTATCATTATCATCATTTTTCATAAATGCTCCTTTCTTATAAAGTCTACACAGCTTATTGATCATTTACACAAAAATGGCGAGCAATTTCTTGCTCGCCAAATCTAAAGTTTTATTAGAATAATTAATCCATCAAGTCAGCAAATGCATCGTCGAGACTATCATAATCGCTTCTAGAAGAACTTGCATCATTACTTGCATCATTACTAGTATCACTAGACGAAGATGTGGGATGCTCTGTTCCTTCGCTTTCGACACTTTCATCGTCTCCGTTAATCCAGCGCTCAAGTGCTCCAGAAATTTCATCGTAAGACTTCAAAGTGTACAAATCTTCTACTTTTGGAATATTACTAAGCCACTCTTCAGAAGTTTTACTGTTTGTAGAAAGTTTAGTAGATTTTCCTCGAGGCATAACATCAGTCATTGCGTACTTCTTTCCCGGAGGTTTAGTACAGACAACTTTGATATCGCGGCCCGTAAGAGGATCAGTAACATCACCATAATCTTCGTCTAGCATTAGACCAAGAAGCTTTTGATAAACAGTCTTTCCGAAACTCCAAATCTTCACGCCCTCAGCTTCTTGTCCACGGACAACAACAGCTGCATATGTTCTCATATTAGGATAGAGCTTCTTAGCCATTTCATAAGACTCTTTAGTTCCTTCTTCACGAAGTTTGGTAATTAACTCTTGTACAGGATCTTTTTTTCCGAATTGAAAAGGTGCCACAATTCCGCGCGTGCCAGGAATGTTATAATACCACTGAATTTCTTTAAAAGGCTGACCATTGTTGTCGGGGAAAGCAATAAGACGAACTGTATATTCTTCTCCCTCTTCAGGCTTCCAGGTAATATTGCGATTTGTATTTGCTCCGCTTAAACGGGCTAGCTTTGCTTTAATTGCTTCAAAATCAACTGCCATTTTTAACTCCTTTGTATAATGTGCAATTTGTAAGTTGCAATGTTTAATTGCTTAAGCATTATACATAAAAGAGTGTTTGTTTACAAAATTATTTGCCACCAAAAGTCTTTTTAGCGTAATTTTTAAATTTATTTCTAGAATTTTTACTGTATGGGAAAGCCTTGCCGCCTCTTGTGCTGCTATGTGCTCCTTTTGGACCTTTAGTAGAAGCGCCTAGAGGAAGTGTTCCGATTGCAACACCACCGGCGGCAGAAAACTCTTCTATCTCTGCTATTTCTTCTTCTAAATCTTCATCTAAAACAGAATCTTTTTCTTCTATTAGATATGCCAACGATCTATTATTTAAACTTTCTGCAAATAAAGCAGTATCGCTAGGCTTAGAAACAAAAAGCTTTCTTAAAAATGTACCTGCATTTGATAACGAATCAGAACTACTCGATAGTTCTGTACTATCACTCATTTCTAAGTCAGCATCATCAAATACTAATTCTGGATTTTTAAGTTGATTAATCTTTTTTACCAAAATATTTTGAACTTTAGCACCTTTTAGAAGACCATCTAAAACTCTATTTATTAGAATCACGCCTCCTATTCCTGGAAACCATTCAAGTATTTTTGATCCAGGAAAAGTAAACATATCAGTAAAAAATATTAAAATTCTTAGCCCGATAGAATTAGGATTGTCATTTTTTGTCAACCACTCGGTAAATGATTGTGAATCTGAAACTTCTTGAGACTCGACAAAGGTTTGTACAAAATCTTCTATTAATTCACCTATCCCAGTTGCTGTCATGCCTTCAAGTTGTTTTCCTAACAAGTAACCAGCTGACATGCCGCCTGCTGCAGCAGGTCCGCCAAGCGCGGTTGCGGCTCCTCCGGCGGCTCCAGTTCCATATTCTGTCGGTAAAAGCTTGATAAGATGTTCAGCCATTTCGCCTATACTTTCGTATATAGAGCTTTGTAATTTCTCTACTTCTTTTATTCCACTTACAAATCGCTGAATATATTTTTGTTTTTGGGGGACCATTTCTCCCATAGGCGTTTTTTCTAATACTTTGTCTAATTCGTCGCTTATTTTTATAAGCTTGTCAGCGTTTTTAGAAACTTTTAAGTAAGACTTTATAAAAGCGTATATTGAAGCCATTTCGCTGACTCCAGGAGCTTTATTTTTAGCTGCTTTCAAAAACTTTTGTGTAAGGCTCCCAGCTGCTTTTGTATCTAAAACAACGTCAAGTGCCAAATCTTTCCAAGACTCTTCAGACTTAGTTAATGCAACTATATCTTCTACGTCACCTTCTTCAGGATCGTAAACACCATCTGGTCCTTCTACCCATTCTTTTACAATCTCAAGTGTTTTTTCTAAAGAATATTTTGAATTTTCAACTACGACATCTTCATCAATTAATTCTTCATCTTCTTCTGACAATTCATAATAATCATTTGGGACAATTCTTTGCATTACAATCCTCGAAAAATTAGAGTCTGCGCCTCGGGTACCCAAGCTTCCTTTACTATGAATACCTAGATCTTTTCCGCTATAGAAGTTACTTCCTACGCCTGGCCCACCAGCGTAAGAAGGTCGCTGGGTTCCGTAATACTCTTTTAGTTTACTTTTTTTCACAAAATAAATATCATGACAAAATAGTAATTTCTACAGGTAGGCTAATTTTAGTTAGAGGATCTTGCAAAGATTTTTCTGAATTAATTTTTTGAAATTCTTTTTTACTGCAGTTTACTACCATGTCGTCATGAATGAGATAAGCAACACGGAGATTGTTTTTTCTAGAAAAATCTAGAAAAGCTAGACTACAAAAATCAACTGCTGAAGATTGAATCCATTTATTTAAAATACTTTTGTCTGAGAAAATTGGTCTGCCATACATGTTAAATATAAAACCTTGCTTATCAAACTCTTTCTGAAGTTCTTTTGTTTTTTCTTCTATCTCAAAAAATTGTTTAATATCTTCTAAAGTTGATTTATTCCCTCCCAATATTCTTTTTGCTGTATCATCTGATGCTCCGTACAAAACTGAAAGTATGCCTCTTTTTAACTGTGCTCTGTTATCAACTTTTATATTTAACTCATTCATTAGGTGATTGTAAACATCTGAATTTTTTATTTTTTTACCGATAGCTCTCAGATAGAGATTAGGTTCACATGCTTTAAAATCAATACTCACTAAGTGCTCTGAATTTATAGAAGTACAACTTTTTCTAAATTCTTTTGTAGAAGTTAGAAAATTATAACCATTCAAAATAGTAGTTCTTCCTGATACACTTGCATGACTGTACTCGGGTATTTCTAATACATTTCCTTTACTATCTAGTACTGACGTTAGATCTTTATAAAGGCTAATTCTTTTTGGAAGAATATCTGAGTGATAAGTTGTTATTAACTGATTTGAAAATCTTAACTCTTTTAATAGATTTTTTGTATAGATTTTACAATTATCTACTCCTATCAGTTCCATCCAATTTACAATATCACCCTGTTTAATATTTAGAATACTGCATATTTTGTGGTTGTATTCAAATAAGTTTAAAATATTTTCTAAATTAGAAATTCTTCTAATTTGATTAATTTTTTCTATAGAAGTATTTACACCTTCGCCATTGATACTAATAATCTTATTAATAGACTGACAATCAAATGCTCTATCAACACTCAGTTTATTAATACTTAGTCTTTTATATTGCTTAATCATGCTTTATTATTGATTTGCTATTTTATATTTTACAATTAACAATTCTAATTGCTGCTCGGTTCATTACCCTTTACTGCTTTATCAATCAGACTCTGTAATCTATTTCTGAATGAAGACAAAATCATTTGGTTGGCTGCAACTAAAATAGCAGAAGTTTTATAGGATCCTGCTTGTATTTCATGATCAACAGACTTTACAGTATAAAGGTTATCTAAGCTCGTTTGCGTTCCAAAATCAATAAAAATTTGTTGTCCTCTTGCCAGCATAGGAAAACCCATCATTTCTAAATTAATAGTCGTCGGAAGCATAACAACTTCATCAAAACTTTCAGGTTCTCCTCCTGTATCACTAGAGGCATTTAATGACTGTCCATAAGCTTCAACCATAAGAATGTTTGAAAGTTGCCCAGAAGTATTTGAAGAAACTGTTATGCTATTTACAACACCAGAGCTAGCTCCGTGAATAATAGTAGGTTGTCTTTTCATCATTAAGCTTTTTATAAAAGCTCTATTTCCTAAATTAGATTTATTTGCATTTGCAGTCTTACTCATGTTGACAGCGTTGGCACCGTATAAACTAATATCTGGTCCCATGTTTGAATTTTCGTCATAAATGTGTATTCTCAATATTGTTTTTGTAACATCTTTTCCATTATCAACTGTGTTTCTTCTTTTTCCTGGTTCAAAAGCACCGAATACGTCTAAAAACTTCTCTAATTTACTTTCAGCGCCACCTTCATTTTTATTTTTAGGAGAAAAAGTTTCAAAAAACATTGACAAGTTTACGAGTGAAAACTTTTCTTTGTCTATAAAGTAGCCTGGAAAATATACTTCTTCTTCATCATATACTTTTTTAAGTCTTTCATCTATAAATTTCTGAACTTCTTTTGCTAAAAATTCTTGATAAGCTTCAATAACTTTCGACTTTTGCAAGTCTTTAAGTGCGTCAGCGGTTATAGCAGATCCAGCTTCTTCAGCTTCAGCCGCTGCCTGTGCTTCGATTTCACTTGCGTTAAACCCGCTTGCTCCAGAAGCCTCCTTATATTTTTCTTCTCTAGACTTTTGCCTAAAAGATTCTAATGGGGTAAACTTTGTATTACCTTCAGCATCTTCTGGAAATAAATCGTAAGCAGATGCTGTTTGCTTTGACACAATTCTTTCTAGAATTGCAAAAAATGCATGAACACTTAAATTTCTAAAAGACTGTTCACCTGCCTTGGTCCTTTTATGCAATTCTTTTTCTAAATCTTTTAAATTAATTGGAAAGCTTGCGGTGGTATGTTTTCTAGCAGCTGCTGATTGATTATTGACAGGGTAAAAAACGAGTTGAACTTCATCATAGAGTCCGCAGGTTGACATGGGGTAACCTATAAAAGAAGAAATAATTTTTCCTAGAGAAACATGATCATCTATAGCTTTTTCTCCGTACTTTTTTTCTATTCCAATTAAAGGAACTTCATGAACTTTTTTCTTTGGCGAAGAATTTCCTTCTAAAGCAGTTTCATAAAATGATCTGACTGTTTGTGCCCTAAAAGGATCGATTCCTAAAGGGAGAGATCTAAATTTTGCATAAATAATATCTCCGGCGTTAACTTTTTTGCTATCTAAATTTGCTTTAATCTCATTTAACAACTTATCGTCACCCGAACTTATTGCATCTTTAATTTTTGTAATTGAGACCGAATCACCTTCATCAATTCCATAAATTAGCCTTATAAGTGCATCAAAGATTTTTTCTTTATCAGAACCTCCGCCGGCGAGTTCTTCAAGTCCTTCTTTAAGTTTTTGCAAATCTTCAAATTTTACTAAAGTTGAATTACTATTTAGATCACTTGTATTTATTCTTAGTTGACCTCTAATTTCTTTTATTTTTTTACCTCTTTCGTTATTGCTAGATGCAATACCTAGAACTGCTTGTAGACTCTCATCTTTAAAAGCTTCTTCAATGTCTTCTTGAATTTCATCAACAACAGTATCTAAGTTTGTATATATTCCACCCGCAGCTGAAATTGTTTTTAGCTGCTGAAATCCTGAACAAACTAAATTAAGAGTAATGTCAACTGAGTTATCTTTTCCAAAAGAATAATCTGCATTAACCAGCTGATACACACTCAAATCTCTCAGTGCGTTCAAGTATTTCCCTATTGTGTTGCTTGAATCAACAGCGCCATCAGGATGACTCCACCCGTGCTCAATAATAAATTTAGTTCCAGAAAATTCATTAGGTGATAAAAGCGCAGACAAATCTTTCATTCTTGATTTGTCATGAAGCTTAATCTTGAGTGAAGCTTTTTTGGTGGCTAAAAGACCGTGCCCGATGCCCGTAATTGAAGCATTAAAAGACAGAAGGGTCATAAAAGGTTGAAATGGGTCTCTTACAGTTTCCAAATCATAATCAGGCCTTCTAGTATCGACGCCAAAAACGCCTAAAATTGTCAACAAGGCAGATCTTTTATTTCTATTGATATCTGGATTTACCATTGTTTGAGGCGATGTGAAGACATTCATAAAATCAAAATGGCCATCAATAACTTCTTTGAATTCTCCCCCAGCAGGTACTGAGTCTTCGAATAATGAAAAGCCCTCATTGTCTCGAACAGGCTTTTCGTATCTAAGAAAATTATGAATCCCTAGTTTACTAAAGCTATTCGGGCTTCTTTTTTTTGTAATTACTTTGATATCTAAGTAGGGTGTGCATCTAGACATTTCTAAAGGAGTAACAGCTCCTAAAAAGACAGGCATGTGATTAGCATTTCTAGAATTAAACCCAAAAATAGGATCTCTAACTATAACTGCACCAAAAGAAGGGTTTTGAGTTTTATTAAATCCTTTTTTGCCTGGTCCAGTCCCTATTAGCTCATTTAAACCTTTTGGTGGAGCATAGAGGGTGCCCTCAGCAAGCTCTGTGCCTGTTACCTGTCTAGGATCAGGATTGTTTGTAGTATTTTCTGAACCCGTTGGTATTGTTTTAGGAGTAATTGTTCTGGACTTAAATTGAATAGGATCCACATACATTAGTACTGAATTCATTTCATAATTTTTGTACAAAACGTAAATACCGCCACTACCGGGACCCGATTCATAGTGTTCTTGTGAGATACCAAATCTATGATCTCCATGAACAATACTAATAACAGACTCAGACGTTCCTGGTAGATCTTTGAAAAGCGTGCTTCTTTCAACACCAATATTGTTAAGCGATAGTCCTCCATTTGTTCTATCAAGTATTGCTGACATAACTTTTCTTGCTTCTTTGTCACCTGTATCATTTGATGAACCTGTTGTTTTTAAATCCATTATTCTTTGATAGATGTTTCCTTCTGGAATTCCTAGCAAAAAATTTTCATACTCGTCTACTGCTTCATTGATCATTTGAAAAGCAACGTCTACATTTTCTGTTTTAGAACTCATACTACTAAACTCAAGATTTGATTAATGTCTGTAGGTACTGAAATAATAGTACCGGCAGGTACTTGCAAACCCCACCCAATTCCGCTTGCTGCTGCAATAACCCACCAGTACGATCCTGTTCCGTAATATTGACCAGAAAGCTGATCTAGTCTTCTATTCTCTTCTAGAATTATTTCTTGTGTACTAATAACTCCTTGCTGAACACCTTTTCTTATAGCCGCATTGATTAAACTCATAGACTTTGTACCTTTTGAAGGTCCAAATACATTTAAATATCTTGACATGGCCATTGGTTAGACTCCTTTACTTTTTACCTGACTTTGTGATAACTTTTCCAGGTGTTACAACAGACTTTCCGCCTTCTCTAAATTTTCTTTCTGATCTAGAAAATCTATCATCATAAACATCTCCTGCAACATTTCGCATAACTTCACCAACATTATATAGTGGTGCTCTATTGTATCCTGTATGATCCAGACCAGGCGGAAGGTCATGAATGACATCAAAAGAAAATGTAATATTGCAGCCTATAGGTGCTCTGGCATTATGATCAGTTTCCCAAGGAAAGTCTTCTAACCAGTTAAAAGTGACACCTTTGACAACACCTGCCAGACCTCTTCCTCTTGTAGAGTGAAACGCTCTTGTAAATGGGTTGACTTCTGGCCTCATAAAAGCAGACTCTGGGTTTTCTAAAAACAAAGAAGCAACTTCAGCACCAAGATCTGTTGCTATGGCTCCCAAACCGCCTTTTTTAGAAACTGCGCCTAGTAAAGAGTCAGTCAAACCGACTGCATCTAATCCAGCTACTAAATAAGCAATTCCTAATACAGACTTACTAAAAGTTTCTGTTGGATCATTCCATATGTCTTCGTGTCTTACTAAAAGTATTTTCTTGTTTATGCTTTCGTTGGTAGGATCAAAAACTTTTACTTTGTATATTACTTTATTACCCAGTTCATCTTTAGCTTCTTTTTGAACAACGCCCAAGACTCTTTTTGAGGTATAAAATCTTTCTCCTTCTTCAGATTGATACCCGTCTATCATATTAGGATTAATATACACATAAGTAATTCCACTTATTCCACTAGTTCGCCCAGCCCCATCTGAAATATTAGGATCTTTTAACTTTCTAATAGTTTCTATTACAGCTAGTGGGCTTGCAAATCCATTGATAAGAATTTCTGCTAAAAGTGCAGCACCCGCATCAGCAGCAGCATTTATTCCTGCCTTTAGTAATAAGTTGTCAACAGCCCCAGCCGCGGCGCCTGCTGCAGAATTTAATAAATCTTGCGGTGAACCGACGAGAGCACCAAATGCAGTTAATCCAATGTCTCTCCATGTGCGCATAAAATCTGAGCCGAAAGAAAGAAGATTTGTACTTTTTCCCATAGGATTAGCTTTGACTCCCTGGTCACCTATACCAAAAGTTCTTGCTAGTGCAAATCTTGAATAATTAGATTTAATAACATCACCTACTCTTAGTCTAACGACAGGCGTTGCACCTACAGTTTGAGTAAAGGGCTGAACAAATCTTGATCCTTTAAATTGTTGATCAAATCCAAATCCAAGAGATTTATCATCAGCCTCCCCCGTTTCAACAATTGATCCTTGAGTCCATTGAGGATACATTAAAGTCACAAATTTATTAATCTTGTACCACATTTCATCAAAATCTTCTCTATTAGTGGAATAAAGTGTAAATCCTACTTGAATGGAGCGAGTTGTTGACTGATAGGTTTGAACAGGATCGATTCTACCGTATCCTTGCGTTTGATTAAATTGAGGCTGTATAGAGTCTGTAAGTTGAGTTAAAAATGCATGAAAAGAAACAATTTCATTTGTTCTAAGATCTTGAATATAAAAAGGCACATATTCAGCATCTAATCTGTCTTCTAAAATTTTAACAACACTATTTGGAATTCTTGCACCAGACCCATCAGTACCTAAGCCTGTGTAAGTGTTTCTTACCATTCTGCTTCCAAGCATTCCTCTTGCTGGATTAACTCTAGAATAAGTATTATTAAGATCAGATGCAGCCCTAACTATGTTTAACGGGAGTAAATATGCAGAGGGGACTGCACTTTGTTCCCAAAAAAGTGTCGTTTCGCTACCTATTTCACCAGCACCGTCAGAATCTTTTTTTCTTCTGCTTTTACCAACTCTATTTCCTGGAATATTGTCTAGCTGATCAACGTCTCTAACATTAGCAACTTTTTTTGTAATGTCATTAACATCTGTAGACCCGTTTGTATGATGAAGACTTTTTTCACCAATAATTGCAATAATATTGGCAATCTTTGCAACGTTTCCAAACTCTTTAATAATTGACCTAATAGCTTCTTTTTGTCCTTGACCAGAAGAAGCTATATCTAAATTTTCAAAAGCATTTTTAAATCTAAAAGTTTTCTTTATTGCTGAGTTTGATATTGCAAGCCAAAAACCCGGAGAATTATAGATACTATTTATATTATTTGAAACTTTTTCTGGAGCATCTGTTTCTTTTCCAAAAATAACATTTATTCCTCGATTAAAACATTCTTCATAGGAAAAGTCTGTTGGAGTTAAAAAGTTTTCAAATAAATAATTGTTTGCAGTAAATTTTTTAGACTTTCTACACAAGCCTAGGGCAAGCTTTCCTGCGTTTGTTGTATTTGGTGAGGCAGCAATTTTTTTTAAATCATCTTTAATAATTTCAATGTCTTCTTTAACTAATTCTTCAATAATCTCTTTGTAAAGAGACTTAATTAGCGTGTATAGCGTAATCATGCGAAGCGCAGTTTTAATTTTGTGTGTAGGTGTTATGTCTTCAAATTTTATTGCTTGATTGTAAATAACACCAAAAGAACTAGAATTTGATGAACCTTCTTCGTAAGGTATTTCTACTCCTGTGCCTGCGCGAACTGATTTTTCACCGTCTTTTGGAACACCTGTGGCATTCATGCCCAACAAAGCTTCTGCACTAATTTTAGGAACTTCTAACCCCTCTACGTTACTAGGCATATTGACTTTTGATTCATTTTCAGGACCGGTATTTTCATCTAATATAGACAGTTCTTGTATTAAAACAGCATTTGGGTTAGAAGGATCTATGACTTTCATATACCCGGATGCTTTTAAGAGCTGAGAAGCACCTGCATTTTTTAATGCCTCTAAAGAAGAATCAAATTCTAAATTTTCTTTAACAAAACCAAAACGATTTTCATCTATTTTCAAATCAGGATCAGGATAGACTTCATCCATATTAAATCTGCTATTTCTTTTAAGTGCTCTAACAGTATGCCCTACTAGATAGTCATTATTATCTTTTACACCTCCAAGAAGTTCATTAGAATTTCTTCCTTGCAAACCAGCAAAAATAGGAACTTCTCCTGAAACTTTATTAATGATTTTGGTAGGTAAATCATCTTCTAATGTTGCAGGATTGTCAAAATATCTACTATTGCTGTATTGCTCCATCAAAGAATCTTCTACTGTTCCTTGAGGAACAAAAGGAGGTTCTGCTAAAAATTTATCTTGATCTTGTAAATCTTCGCCTCTGTTACCCGCATAAGTTTCTTGATTCCCTTTTTTAAATTCATAAAAATTGCCTGCTTGCCTTGATGTATATTGTAAAAAGTTTCCTACAAGCCCTTTCTCTGAACCTTCGTTTTCCAAATCTATTAGTGGAGCTCCCGTATGGGAATCAATATCTAGATCACTCTCAGGATTACTAGGATCTTGCAGCGAATATTGAATCATTCCTTCTGGGTTTTCGTTGGGTCTTGAATATCCGCTCGATCGTAAAAAGTCTTTGAGAGTTTCTCTAGCCATTTTTGTTCCTCAATTTCTGATTTAAAAGCACCAGCAATGTTTTTTCTTTTTTCATCATTAAGTCTTAATTTTTCAAGAAATTTAATACTATCTGACATTTCTTTTAAAATTTCATCTAAATAAATATCAACTTCTTTTTTTTCGTCTTCTGTTAAGTTTTCAACAATTATATTTTTTTGAACAACTATTTCATCTACAAAACTATTTTTATTCATTTATATGGCTCTCATTTGAAAGGTTCTTCCATGAGACACAGTTGATTCTGCTATAATAGTTGCTAACTTTTGTCTATCGATGGACATGTCAAAACTATATTCAATGTCTTTAAAGCCTTCTTTAATTGTCTCTATTAAATCACTTTTGATAGCTTCAATATCTACGGACACATTAACAGCTACTGGGTCTTTTTCCAATTCCGAAAGAGCTTCTTTGACAGCTTTTGTTAGATTACTTGCTAAATTATTTGCTTCTATTTCTACCGTAACTGACCCTTGATTTGCAATTTCAAAATTACCAGAAGAAACTGCACTTATTGAAGTGTCAATATTTTGAGAAATATTTTTGATTTCTGCTGATGCTTCTTTAAATTTCAAAACCATTTCTTCGAAGCTTGCAGAATTGTTTATGTCTTCTATAGCAGATGAAACTGAAGTTGAAAATATTTCTCCCCAGCTTTTAATAGAATCTTCATAATAAGCTTTCATCTCAGCACCGCCTGGGACAGATGTATCTGCAAAAGATCTTGCAATATGCCAAAATGCTTTTGGCCAAGAATGAGCCGCAATATCACTATTTCGAATGCTTTCATCGGCAGAATATGCCGAACGAGGACCAACGGTGCTAAACACCTCAGCCACTCCTGCAATTCCTTTTTCGGCTGCTATTAATAGTTTTTCATTAGTACCTTCTAGAGAATTGATGCCTCCTTCCGCAATTTGACCAATAAACGCTGATGAAGACGCCATCATTTCATTTAATTTTTGCTGGTGTTCAATAACAGCTCTAGAAAGACCTGTAGTGTTTGTAGTGGCTTCAATAATTTTGTTTTGAAAGGCACCTATATTTTCAGTATGCTTAATAAGAGAAGGCCCGGAAAAAGCAGCTACTAAATGTTGAGAAGCTTTTTCCATATCTTCTACGCTTCTTGTTGCTTTAATCATACTACTATTTAGTGTTTCCATGGCTTCTGCTTGAGTTCTAGTTGCGCCTTCTTGAGAAGCTGCTTGAAGATCAGACTGATCAGCAAACTGTTGACCTGTTGCCATAAACATTTTCATTTCTCTAACACCCATACCTAGCTGATCAGCTAAGGCACGTTGTCTAGTTTTTGACATGCTTTCAACATCAAGACCCTGATCGAGAAGTTGTTCTCTCATCTTATGCAAGAATTGTTCTTCATCTTCGTTGGCGAGATACATCATTTCCATGGCATCCATTTGAACGCCAAACATCGCTGAAAGATCACCCATTTTAGTTGCTGCTGAATCAAAATCTCTAAATGGTTGCATTAGATTTTTAAAAGTATCAAGGGACATACCTAGCTGATTTAAGCTTGCAACCATTCTTGCAGCGCCTTCTACAGTCATATCAGTAAAGGTGTACATGTCTTTTTTAACTTCTCTAATTCCATGGGCCATCTCTTTGAGAGGAACACCAACAGCATTACCCACAGCTGATGCTTGATTTGTAATTTCTGTTAAAATATCTCCAGAAGCCTCTCCTGTTTCTGCAAATGAGACCCCAATCAAATCAGCAACATCAGATGCAGACATGTCCATTGCATTTGAAAACCTAATTGATTCTTGTACCATGGCATCATTATGCTGTTGAAGTAAATTAACGTTAGATGTTCCAAAACTATTAATAATTTCGCTTCTTCGACTTGCTATTTCTTCTAAATCTAATCCTTCATACTGGTGAAGTTCTTTAGCATAATTCAACATGGACCTGACAGATCGTGCGGCTGCTTTTTCACCTTCGTTAAACATAGCAGAAAAATCGCCAGCGTTAAAGGCTTCTTGTGTAACTTTTCTAATTTCCGGACCAAATTTTTTTATTAAATTAGCAGTTTGAGTAAAACCAAAACTTTGTTGTTTTTTAATTGCATCTTCGAAAATACTATTAAGTACTTTTAATCCTCTAGTTGCACCATTAACAACATCTGTCGCTATTGTCTCACCGATACCAGTAACCCTAGGATCACCAGCATCAGGCACGGCCGGCAAAGCAGCTGCTGCTTGCGTACTTGCTTGTAGGCTAGTCGGAGCTGCAGGCCCACCACCACCGGCTCCTCCAGGCCCAGCTGGGCCTCCTCCTCCGGGTATACCTCCGCCGAGACCACCTCCTGCATTGATTTTTGCAGCAACGCTATTGAAGCCACTTGTAATTGCATTTTGAATAGCATCAGATAAATGTGTTAAATCAATGTCAGCCATTTTTACTCCTTACAAATAATTATGTCATTCCATCTTTTTCTTTAGAATTTCTTCAATTCTAGAAAAAGGTAAGTCTTGATTATTTGATTTTTTCTCAACAGAAGATTTTGCAGCTTCGTTTTTCTTTTCAAAATGCTTTGACAAGCGTTTAACGTACCAGTGTCTATATCTAACTGGCAGTCTTTGCAATTCTGTGTAACTCATACCTAGATGCATCTGGAGCAAAAAGCATTCTTCTAAAAATGCTTCTCTCCAGTTATGTAGTGGGCCAAAAAAACTCTGATGTCATAGGTAAGGTTGTTTCATTTAAAGAGCTACAATTTTTACATACGAACTTGCAGCTCATGTCCATACCTGGCTCATTATCAACAATATATTTTCTAAGTGCTTTTGAATCAAAAGCAGGCATATTTAAAACAAAGTGTTTAATTTTAGCTCTATCGGAAACACCTTCAATAGAAATAATTGAGTTTTCTAAGAAAGAAGTAATACTATTTGTAGAAGATGCGCCAGTCACTCTTTGAAGGCTAGCAGAAGCCATTTTTCTTTCTCTTTCTTCTCTAGCTGTATTATATTTAAATACAACTTTCTTTTTTGTAACGGGTAAAGTAAATTCAAACTGATTTAGACCAGGAGAAGTCGGTGCTATTTGTAATCTTTTGATAGGAAGAGTTGATAAGTCAACAACAAAATTATTTTTTGTGCCACACTGTTGACAGTTTGAAGCAACATGATATTCAGGGCCGTATCCTGTCACTCTAATGCCTACCATCAAAGCGGTTCTATCACCCATAATCATGTCTTCTGCATCTATACCTTTTTCAATTAAACAAGACTGAATAAGGTGAGAAAGAGATGTACCTTCTCTATGAAATGCCGGAGAAGCTAATATATCTTCTTCTCTAGCTGTCATTGACTTGATTTTTAAAACTTCTCTATTATAAAGAATTGAGTCCGGATGGTAAATTACACCTTTTGAAGGAATAGGTATTGCTTCTATAGGTACTTCCCATCCAAATTCTTCTTTCATAACATTTTGACGCATTACACCGCCAAGTTCTGGCGTTACTTCATGATTAGACATGCTTACTCCATTAAAAAACAGTCGTATTAATTATACGACTGTTTAATTTTTGAGTAAAACTTAAAATAAATTAGAATTGTAAGACGCAATTATCAAACTTGATAGTTGCATCTATCATCATGATATCGTCTGCACCATAGTCTAAACTATTAAAGTTGACAGATGTTAAAAATGCACCTTTTATATCCCAAAGTTCAACAACAGTACCGATCGGATCTAACATTTTTAACTGAATATCTCTCTTGTAAAAGTCAGCATAGCCCGCTCTTCCTGAAACAGACTCGTAATGTGTTCTAATCCATTCCATCATCTGTTGGGCACCTGATGGAGCTATTGGGTCATGCAATTTAATAGAAAGATCACCAAACTCAAGCTTACCAGCTACTCTTCTGTAGCTGTTGATGTAATCTATTTTTTTGTCACTGATAGTGACGCTAGGTCTATTTGCTGTTGTCACTAAGAATGAGTCAATACCTTCAATAGCAAGAACCCATCGATACTGTCTTTTAGGCTCAAACTTATTAGGAAGCATATCTGTGACTGATAGAGTCTCTGCCATTTAAAATCTCCTGTTATTAATATATAGTATTTTCTAGATAGTTGTTCCAGCATTTGTGACAACAAAGTCAAGTGCAACAAACTCAATAGATCTGGTGGGTTGTAGGTAAATTTTACCTCTAATTGTATTGTTTTCTACGTCAGCTTGTGTGGTTGTTGTAGTATCAATTATTACCTTGTACCTATCAACCCCTTGCCCGTCCTGTACTGACTGTAGAATTGGATTAACCAAGTTAGAGAATCTTTCAAGAGTTTCTGTTCTATTGGGCTCAAAGAGCAGAGTATTTGCAACATTTCTAACTTTTCTACGTATGTCAATTAGAAGTCTTCTAACATTGACTCTATCAAGAGCTGAAGAGTTTGCCATTAATGTTTTCTGACCCCAGATTGATAGAGGCTTTCCAGGAAATTGAGCAAGCGGATTAATGTCAGCATCGTAAAGATCATCTAAGTTAGTTCTATTTAAAAGAACATTAGGAACTTCGACACTGTTAAGTACACCTCTTGTGAACCCAGCTGGTGCAAACCAAGGATGACCAACTCTGTCATTAAGTGAGTATGCACCAATTGTAACAACAGAAGGAGGAACAGTTACTAAACCACCCGTATCTGGATCTTGCATAGTGACGTCTGGGAAGTAAGCAGCGGCAAAAGATGTGTCTAAGACTCTATTCTTAAATGCATTAACTGTATTACTTACGTGAGGAGACTGTGCTGAAGATGTAATAACCGCATTGAACTGATCTCTTTCTTCAATGTCGGAAATTAACATTGCATCAAATCTATTTTCAACAGTTGAAATTGCATAATCAATTACAGATTCGTGTCTAATTCCAGGAATAGTTAACAATTGAATATCTACGTCTGATGTAGAACCCATTATATCTATTGCCTTTCTGTAGGCACCTATTGTCGGGCCTGATGTGCCTCCCTGATTTAATTCATCATCAATTTCTCTTTTTACAGAGTTGTTGGAAAGATCTCTTTGATCCTTGTTGAAGATATTTACACCGTCAAATCCACCCTGGAAAGGAATAGTAAACTTTAAGAATTTTCTATTTGCGACGACATCCAAGTCATTCATTGAAAGACCGCGTGTTTTATCTGTATTATTAATTGCAATAATACCACTTCTAACGTATGAAGCACTTAACCACTGGTCTGGATCTGCTGTACCTGCTGATCCTGTTCTTACTTGAATATTTTCTAAAGTAAACTTATTTCTATTAAATCGATCTGAGTCTCTTACGGTGCCGGCAACATCTGCTACACCTGCATTATCACCCTCAGAAAAGTTTAAAGTATCTGTTCTATGAGAAGGAAAATACTTAGTGTAAGTGTTAAACGAATCATCAAAAGCTGATATTGAATTAGGTGCGCTTGGAGATTTTTTAATATTTGTTTGAATACCCCAGTAAAGATTAGTATCAACTCTTTTTGAAAGCCCTGTACCTTGCGTGACTGATTCTCTATAGGGAACAGGAGGTTCAATAACTCTCTTATGAATATCTGAGATATTTAAAATACCATCAGTAGGTACGTTACACAACAAGGATCCAGAAGTAAGCAAGTGTCTAGGGCCTCTAAAGCCCATGGGTAGAGCTTCGTCAGGAACTTCTTTGCTCTTGAGAGCATCTGACAGAACTATTCTTACATAACGTGATCTGACATCATGTGATCCTTCAACAACAATTTTTTGAGAATCAGCATCAGCATCAAAGTTGAAGTATATTTTCTTGTCACCAATAACTCTTCCGACGTATCTAGGCGAACTATGATCTAAAGAAAGTCCTCTAAAGCTTTCTAATACTTTCTTTTCATCATCCGAATCACTGTATTGTCTTACTACTAGATCAAAAGTTCCAAATTTATCTGTGCTTGAAGTAGATTTTGAAATATTTTCGATAGAAAGTTTAAACTTGTCAGTTATCCCAGAACCATCTGACAGTGTTTCCAATTTAAACAAGTCGTAAGGTGCTGCACCAAACTTTTGAGAAATAATATAAGGAGAAGAAGCATTTGAAAATCTGTCTTCAAAAGATTCATAGACGGGAGTTGCTCCACCGCTAGTGTCAGTAGCACCTCTTTCAAGTCTACCTTGTGAAGAAGAAAGAATAAAAGCAATAGGCTCTTCGTTATTTGCATATGAGCCTGCTTTAATTATCCCAGAACCAGTAACCGAAGCCATTGTTGGATGAATATCATAATGACCGTAAAGCAGGTGTCCTTTTTCTTCCAGTTTTAGAGGATCAGTATTGAACACATTTGCAAAATAATTAGGTGATCTCATGTCAAAAGAAGCAGTAATCGCTGTCGGATTAGAAGCTGTGCCCTTATATCCATTCATGAACATGACAAAGTCAGATCCACCTCCTGATAAGTTGACTGAACCGGTTCTAAATCCTGTCAAAGTATCAGCATTGTTACTTGAAACAGGCTTTGTATTTGTTCCAGCTAAGTTTCCACTTAAAGTTAGAATAACACCTGAGGGCGCAAGAACCACCCCTCTAAGAATTGCAGAGCCAGAAACAGAGTTTTGAATACCTGCTGCACTAAATATTGTACTTTCTGCAGATTCAGACATAAAGCAACCCAAGAAGTAAGTTCTTCCTTTTGCTTCATTAGTAGTTGCTCCGGTGTTTGCATAGGGATTATTTCCCACAATACCATTTGCCTGTACTTGTCTTTCACCTACAACGAATCCTGCCGAAGTAACATTTCCTGTCGTATCACTTCTTTTCTTGCCATTTCCTGCACCAAGAACTCTCACGTATGTAACAGCTTGAGCATTTTTTAACCATTCACTTACAGCTAATGGGCCAAATTTTTCGCCATCTGACGCACCAAAAGTAAGTTTATATTGTCCATAAGTGGCAAATGTAAGCGGAACAAAGGCAGGTCCTTCATTAGAAGTACCTACGATGCCAGCCGGGACACCAACAGGCCCGGTAGGGGTAGGACCTGACAGGTCTATCTCTCTAGTACTTACACCTGCTGATTTAAATGTTAACTCTGCCATGTTTTATTCTCCATGTATCTAATATAACTATTCAAAACTTACACCTGAATTTGTAATTATGAAGTCCATTGCAATAAATTCAACTGCTCTAGTAGGAACAAGAATAATTCTACCATTTAATCTATTCTGCTCAGCATCTTCTGTTGTATTGTTTGAAGAGTTCATAACAATTTTAAAGCTGTCAATTCCTTGATTTCCTTGAATTGCTGCAAGTTTTGGTTTTACAAGTTGAATAAATCTTGATCTAGTAGCAGGAGTATTTTGCTCAAAAATAAGACCGTTTGCAATTTCTGAAACTATTCTCTTAACTTCTAGAAGCATTCTTCTAACATTTACTCTGTCAAGTGCAGATTTAGCTTGCTGAAGTGTTTTTTGACCAAATATTACAAACCCACCGTCCGGGAAATTAGCTATAGGATTAATTCTTGCTTCATACATAATATTTCTGTCTTCTGCTGTAAGCCTAACTTCAGTATTCAAAACTGAACTTAAGGCCCCTCTATTAAAACCTGCCGGGGCAAACCATGGATAAGCAACCTTGTCATTGTATCCAAGTGCACCTAATGCAACAACTGAGGGAGGGACTGTTACTGATTCACCTGTTGATTCATCTTCAATAATAACATCAGGGTAATAAGTTGCTACGTAATTGTTGTCAATAGCTCTTCCTTCAAAATTCTCAATTGTTTTTCTAACATTGGGTCTTGTTGAAGAATCATCGTACAGTCGTGTAGGAGTATCATCATAATCTTTGATGTCCATCAAATAAATTGCCTTGCTGTACTCTTTAGTGAGATCAGATGTATAATCTGTTACGTAGGTATCTCTTATTCCTGGTATTGCAACAATATTAACTCTGGAAGCAAAAGGATCTGTAATGATTCTAGCAGCTGTTCTATAAGAACTAACTGTGTTGTTTTCTTTTCCGGCACCGGGAGAAGAATCTGGAGATAGACCTACATAACCGGTTGCATCTCCTGCGGCTTTTCCACCTGCGTCAATAGAAGCTGCCTTATCGTTCATTTTTCTCTGATCTTTGTCAAGTAAGTTTAGACCGTCATAGCCTCCATAAAACATGTTGGTAAACTTCATGTATTCAGAAAATCTATTAAAGGTAATTGCTGAACTACCTGCAACAAGAGATCCAAAAGTAAGTCTTTCAAGATTGCCTGTTCCATCGTCCTTAATTGTATATCTAGGTTTT
>Ga0222713_10001143_pt1 | contig 30364 bp, 46 predicted proteins | sample C33_649DmetaG_FD_165061 | JGI IMG/M metagenome (GOLD analysis project Ga0222713, IMG submission 165061) | Estuarine water microbial communities from San Francisco Bay, California, United States - C33_649D | ecosystem: Environmental > Aquatic > Marine > Unclassified | place: USA: California... | reverse complement strand
ATTCCTTCGGGAGGGCGTACCAGCCCTCCGGGATGATCACGCGGTTCCTGCTCTGGACGATAGCGCCGGAGGCGTCCCGAGCCCAGACCTTAGCCTTCACCGGCTCGGCCAGGCGCACCGGAGCCCCCGGTGGCACCAGCACCACCCGGGTCGGGCCGCAGCCCTGCAGCGTCAACGCGAGCGGCAAGACGAGCGGTAAGAGCTTGGTCCTTGGCGCCGTCTTCACTCGTGATGTCCTTCTGCTCGACCAGCTTGTCGAGCGCAGCCTTCATCAGGCCTTGGCTGATGCTGAGAAGCGGGTCCATGTTTGATGAGTTTCGCGTGGAACATGCAGGCCCAGACAAAGATCCCGGCTAGGCCGCAGTTCATCAGGATTTCAGATGCCGCCGGGGTGGATTGCCCGAGGCAGTTGGCCAGGGCGCCCGCCGCGGTGCCTGCTAGCGATAGTCGGAGCGCCAGACTCCCGGTCATCGGGAAGCGCTCCACCAACCCTCCGGTGCGGTAGAGCATCACCATGAACGCGGAGACGCCGCCGGCCAGGATGCCGTTGGCGACCATGTTGATGGCGGTGTTGATCTTCACTTCTTGCGGAACTTGTCGATCACGAACTCCACACCGTGCAGGCCGAGGAAGCCGAGGATGAACGCCGCGGCGTACTGGGTATTGCTGTTCTGGATCTTGAAAGCATCCACCAGGAGCGGTGTCAGATAGTTGGCCGACAGCGTGCCGGCAGCCAACGAGGTCAGGGTGGTGAACCAGTCCTTGTGTCCGTCCTTCTTGACGGTCACGAGCGAACCAGCGAACCCAGCTACGAGAAGACCAATGTTTATCCCGAGATCTCGTAGCTGGTCTTTCACTTCTGGTCCTCCTTGCTCGCGTCCTGAGCCTTCAACGCCGTGAACATGGCACCGGCGCCAGCCGTGATGGCGGCGATGGCGTTGGCGATGTCACCGGCGATGATCTGCTTGATGCCGACCGAGAGAGCGGCGAGCAGGACGGCAACGCCACCGGCTGTGGTCTTCCAGTTTTTCATTCGGGCTTTGGTTGAGCGGCTTGGATGATGATGTCGGCCAGCGGGACGCCCACTTTGGCGTTCTGGTATCCACCGGCTTTGATGGCGATGTCGATGAGCTGGAGGAGGCTATTGGCCTGCTCCTGAGTCAGTTCAATGTGAATCATGCGGCGGGAGCATCGGCAACCGGAGCTTCGTCGGCAACCACAACTGGAGCGGGAGGAGCCCACGGCAGCGGCGGAGCGATGATCGGAGGGTTGATCTGGTTCTCGATCTGCGCGGTGACGTTGGCTTCGATGGCGGTTTTGTCCACGCCATTGGCGTAGCACCAGCCGAGAACCTGATCCTGCGTCAGGTCGGGATACGGAGTGAAGTTCTCGCTCGGAGGAGCGAAACTGCACGAGCCGTAGCAGGTTCCGCTGTAGTTATCCTGCGAGCCGTTGCAACGCCAGTCGGCGGTAATCACAACGTCCGTGAGACTGCCTTCGGTCGGCTTAACGAGAAGGCGTTCGATGATCCAGTTGAGAGTAATCATGGTGGTATGGATTAGGCGTTAGCGATGGTGGTAACAGTGCCAGAGCTTCCACGGTACTTCAGCGCACCGGCTTCGACGTAGAGTTGGCCCATGCCAGCGGGAGAAGTGCTGGGTGCGGTAGCGTTTGCAAGACCAAGCACCTTAGCAGCAGAAGTTCCGAAAGTGCTAACCCCCACGCCCACGTTGCCGGCGGAGTCCAGCAAGAGGTAATTGTTCGTCTGAGTGCGGAGATAAAGCGACTGACCATCAGCGACGATATCAAGTCGCGATCCAGACGTGTAAATAAGGTTCTGACTTCCACCGATTCCAAGATAGCTGTAAGTCGCTCCGGTTTGATAAACACCAATAGAACGCGTTGAATCTGTAACACGCAATCCGTCTGCATTAGTCGTTGGAGGAGCAACCTGAACATGCATTTTATTGCTCGGACTCGCAACCCCCACGCCCAGCCCCGTGCTGTTGAGGGTCATTCGGGTGCCGCCAGCGCCGTCGTACCATGTGAACACGCCAAGCGGAGCAATGCGGTATTGCTCTATTGCATTTGCCCCGAAAGCTAAAGAATCCCCATTGTGAAGATATCCGATGTATCCACGATACCTGTCAGTACTGGTTGTTCCATCTGCAAAACACAGATATCCAGTGTTGGCAGTTCCTGTGTAGATCGTAGCGGCTGCATCACTAGATCCATTTCCTATTCCAAGACCATTAGCAAGCCAACCTGAAGGATTGGTTTGATTGATTCCGACATTGTTTGTCGTCGAATCAACCTTCAACACGTTCGTATCCACCGTCAGATCGCCGGTGATGGTGGCGGAGGCGAGCGTGGCGGTGGGCGAACAAGCGAGGATGTTGTTGATCGAGATTCGCTTGGTGCTGCCCGATGCGGGAGGCGTTGCCGACACGTCCACAATCGGGATCATGTCGTTTGCCGGATCGGCCGCCGTGAGGTTTGTCAGTTCTGAGATTTTGAGGTCTGCCATAGGTCAGTAAACGGTGAGGATGAGTTTGCCCGAGTCTTCTTGTGTTAGAAAATCTGCGCCTTCGGTCAGCAGCGAATCGAACGTGCCGAAGGAATAGACCAGCCGGTTGCCGCCGATGTTTTCCTCCTGCACCAGAAAGTCGCCGTTCTCGCAGAGGATGTCCCTCCGCTCAATCGGCGGCTCAGGCATCACGCCGTTGAGCGGTCGTGTGCGGTCGATTGCTAGTCCGAGAGAGATCACGGAGTGCGAGCGAGAAACGCGATCACGGCACCGGAGTTGATCTGAAAGCCGGTGATGTCACCGGGAAGAACCTGTCCGGTCGGGATGGTCTTGGACAGCCAAGTCCCGCTGATGTTGGTGCCGGTGATCGACGAGAACACCGTCGGCTCAATCGGTACGAGCGACGACCAGTTGCCGGTTTTCGCGGCGGTATCGGTGACAAGCTGGAACCCCTGTCGGCCCATGCTGTACTCGGTTGCGATGTCTGCTTGGACGGCCATTTTGTTTTTTCAGTAGAGGGGGCCCCGGCCGGATTGCCGAGGCCCCCAGGTTGGTTTTTTATCCTTTGCGAATCTTCGGCGCCAGGGCTCCCTGTATCCACAGGATGAGCTTGCCTCCTTCGGGAACGTTCGCGGTGTTGAAGTCGGAGCGCTGGAGAGACGCATCGACTTCGGGACCGGCGACGATCTTGGTCTTGCCGTTACGGTCCACCGAGATGGTTGTGGCGATTCTCATGGGTCAGCCTTAGGCGGTGATCAGCACCTCGGCCTGGGTGGAGTCGCCCACGCCGGCGCCGAACATGATGTCGTAGGACGCCATGTGGCTGCGCGTCGCGCGGCTGTACCAGACCGACAGCAGGCAGCTCAGGCCGTTGTTGGTCGTGACCGTGCGCTGCTCGATGAACTCGCCGGCGACCATGCCGACCGGGAGGCCCGAGGCGATGGCGATGGCATCAGGGCCGCAGACGAAACCGGCCGTGTTGGTCTCGGCCGAGGTCCAGCGGTTGTTCTCGGCGATGATGTCGAAGCCGAAGCGGCCGTTGTTGAGGCTGTCCAGGCGGCCATCAGGGAACGTATTCGAGGCCGAGCTGAACTGCAGGCGGGCGATGTGGCCACCGTCCAGGATCAGGTTCTTCGAGCGGTAGTTCTTCGCCGCAGCCAGGATCGCCGGGAGATCCGAAGTGTCGAAGTTGGCAGCCGTGCCGATGGTGATGGCCGTGCCGTAGTTGGCCGCGGTCATCAGGGCCGTCAGCTTGTCGCTGATGCCGTAGGCGAACAGGTCGGCGGAACCCTGGGCGAGGTCGGCCAGAGCAAAGCCCTGGTTCAGCTCCTCCTGGGTCACGGTGAAGTTCTTCGAGATCTGGTCGACCGAGACGCTCGTGGCGGCCAGCGTCGAGTCGTTGTTGGTCTCCCAGTTGGTCGGGTTGACCTGGGCGGCGGTGCCGGTCGTGAAGCGCTTCACGCGGACCGTGGCCTTGGGGCGGAGGTTGTCCAGGCCGACGTTGCGGCTGAAGGCGCTAACCAGAGCCAGCCGGGTGGCGGCCACGGTGATCACGGCGTCGGCGAGGTAATCCACCACCAAGGTGCTGGTGAAGGTGTTCGCGTTCTGCGGGGCATGGATCGACGCCTGGCGCAGCAGCTCGCTGTGGTTCTGGATCAGGAACTCGCGGCGCTTGGCGCCGGCCTGCATCTTCTTGTGAGCCTCGAGCAGCGGGTTGCCCAGGTTCTCGATGCGGACCGGGGCGATGGGCTCCGGAGCAGGGGCGGCGGTGGGGGCCTTGGCCGAGATCGCCGCGGCAACAGCCTTGGCAACGATGGCCTCGATGTCGAGGGCGGCGGACGGCGCGGTAGGAGCAGCCGCCACCACGGTGTTGGTATCACTCATATCAGTTTGTGGTGTCTGTGATGTCGGCGCGTTTGTCGCGCCATCGACGGCAGCGGAAGTGCTGCCGGTCGAAAGTGTGTCGTCGATGGATTCCTCCTCGGCCTCCTCAAGCTCTTCCTGCTCGAGCTGGGCGTAGAGGGCCCGGAACCAGTCGCGGCCCGCGGCGCCGCCCCATAGGTTTGCGGCCACATCGGCCGGGCTGTCGGGCTCGGCATCGAGGAAGCGCTCGTTGCGGGCCCACCAGGCATTCGCCTTCCGGACCTTGGCCTCGGTGGGCGCCTCGCCGGCCTTGAGGCTGTAGGCCTCGCGGATGGTCACGGGCTCGAGGCCTTCGCCACCGAGACCCTGCTCGACCTGCTTGATGCCCTTGTCCAGGGCCTCCCGCACCGCCGGAGGGGCGGTCTTGGTCACAGCCCGCGGATGCCAGCAGGCCGCCATGGCGAGCTGCTCGGTGGAACGGTCCGCCAGGCCGAAGGTGATGGCCTCGCCCGCGGTGAACCAGGTCTCGGCCTTCATGGCCGCGCGGATCGAATCGGTCGTCCGCCCGGTCTTCTTGGCGTAGATCCCGGCCAGCACCTCGGCATGCTGGTCGAGGGCGTCCGCCATCTTCCGCATGTCGCCGCTGGTTCCGGCCACCATGCCGGACGGGTCGTGAATCATGAAAAGCGCCGCCTCGGCGATCTCCACGTCGTCGCCGGCCAGGGCGATGATCGAGGCGATGGACGCGGCGATGCCGACCACGCGGGTGGTAACCGGCGCCTGCCGGCCCCGGAGCATGTTGTAGATGGCCAGGCCGTCCCAGACGTTGCCGCCCGGGCTGTTGATCTCAACCACCAGGGGGCCAGGCCCAACCGACTGCAGGGCGTCGGCAAACGCCTTTGCCGAGACGCCGGAGCCACCAAACCAGTCCTCGCCGATCTGGTCGAAGATCTGGAGCATGGCGGGCTCGTGGGCCGAAGCCCGCGGGCTGTAGGAGAGCCAGTTGGTGACCTTAGTCATTTTTCTTCTTCGCCTTCAGTTTGCGCCTTGCCGGCGCCTTGGCAATAACTTGCCCGGGCGGTTCTGCAGGGATGGGCTCCGGCAGCGATTCGCCCGAGGGCGTGTCCTCGACCACCGGCAGCGCAGGCTCCGGGGCGATGGGCTGCTTCTGCGCCACCGAGATCTCGGAGACGTCGATGCCGTACTTGGAGGCCAGGTCCCGGATGTGCTTGGCCTGCTGGGCCTTGGCCTCGAGGGCCGAGCGCCAGTCGATGCCGCGGGCCCCGTAGATCTCGTCGTAGGTCGTGACGCCGGCCTCCAGCTCGGCGAGCTGGGCCGCGGAGTTGCGCCCGACGTCGACGTTGGGCGCTCTGGGTGCCTGGATCGCCACCTCGTACCAATCGTCCGGAGAGTCCTGCAGGGTCGGGTCGACGCGGATGGCGTATTCCATCACATATTCCCAGATGCGGCGGGCGGCCGAGGCCATCACCTGATGTCGACTGCGGAACCAGACCGACGACATGTCGAGGGCTCCGCGGTAGACCGTGCCCTGCATGCCCTCCGGGAAGACCAAGACGTACGGGATCCCGACGCCGGCGCACACCTTCTCGGTCAGGCTGCGCCAGTATTCCCGCATATTGACGTTGGGGCGGTCGGCCTGGAACTGCTCGAACTCGTCGCCGGACTTCAGCACCTTGACCGTCGATCCGAAGATGTTTTCGTAGTACGTCTGGGCGGTCCCTTGGCTGCCGGCCACGCCAGACCGGAGGCTGGTGGCCTGCACCTCGCCCGAGCTGGTCTTGATGATCTGGGCCACGCTGGAGGCCAGCTTGCAAGACTCCATCTCGAGGCGCTGCAGGTCGTCTAGGTCATGGAGGTCGTTGATGACGCAGGCGACGAAAGGCAGCCCGCGGAGCTGGCCGGCCCGCTGGGCCTCGAAGATGTGGATGATCGAGTCCGAGGAGATCGACCGGATGTCGCTGAGTTGCCCCTGCTGCTGCTCCTGGCCGATGTAATAGGCAAGCGCCCGGCCGGTCTTGGGGTCGAACCGGACGCCGTCGAAGATGTCGGGCTGACCTTCCTGGCCGGTCGGGGTCGCCACCTGCTGCGGCTCGATGAGCTGCAGCCGGGGCCGCCCGGACTCGCCGCGGGTCAGCAGGATGAAAGACTCGCCGTCGTAGAACCAGCCCCGGGCCGCCAGCGACATCAGGGTCCCGAACGATTGCCGAGAGCCGATGTCCGGGAAACGGCACCAGAGATCCCACCAGCGCTTCGCCCGCAGGTTCCAGTCCGGATTCGAGCTGGCCGGCTGCACCGAGAAGTTGCTGCCGACCGTGTAGTTCTCGAACAGGTCGCCCAGGCGGTTCATCACCGCATTGTTCTGCTCGAAGAATCGGGACTTCCGGACGATCTGCTGTCGGGTCGAGGAGGTGACGTCGAACCGGACCGAGGTGTAGGAGGTGTCCAGGAACGACCGGCGAATGCTGTTGGTCGCGCCCTCGTAGCGGTCGACGGGCGCCGAGCGGAACTTCGACAGGATGTTGGTGATCAGGCCCATCAGGTCATTCCGGTGCGGATGGTTCCCTCCCGGCGGAAGTTGGAGAAGTCGCCGCCGTAGGAGGTGACGGCGACCAGCACCTCCGCCATCAGCTTGGCGAAGATCTGCGCGTCGGTCGGGCTGGAGATGCCGTCCTGGTTGAGCAGTTCAACGGCCAGATCGTAGTCGCCAATCAACGACTCCCACATCTCCACCATCTCGGACGGGGTCGGGGCGCCCTTGCCGGGCTCGGCGAACTCCACCGAGACATCCGAGGAAGACGTCGACCGCACCACCTGCCCGGACTCGATGGTCGAGGCCGCGGCGATCACCTTGGCCGTCAGGGCGGCCAGCAGCGTGGCGCCCCCGAGGGCGCTGTAGACGCTGCGGAGATAGGCCCGCTTGATGGCCACGGTGTACGTGAACACGGCGCGGACCATATTGGTGGACCCGCAGAGATCAAGCGCTTGTTGTGGATTCCTGCGGGATCAGGTCATTCCACAGCATCACCATGGCGAGCTGCATGATTTCGCAGTCGTGCAAGTGGTCCGGCCACTTCTGGTTCCGCTTGGTCCAGACGTGCTTGATCCGGCCCGCGCGGTTGGCCTGAGGCCGCAGCAGATGGGAGTCGAGATGCCGCCAGTAAATGTCGGGCTCGGCCAAGTAGGCGCCGTCGACCTGCCATTCGGCCGGCGGCTCCGAGATGCCCCACTCCCGGTCGATGTCGCCCTTCCGAAGCCGGGAAAGCATCTCCCGGAGGTGCTCGGTGTCGAAGACCAGGAGCGGCTGCACCACATCGGTCCGCATCGAGGAGGAGGTCGAGATGCCGAACGGGTGCACCGCCCCGGACTTTGTCGTGAACCGGGCGCCCACCTCCCGGCCCTTGAGCGGCATCCAGCCGATGACCATGGGCTTCCGGAGCCCGCCCTCCGGCGGGTAGCGCAGCCCGCACGGGAAGGTCACCGGGTTGGAGGTGATCGTCGAATAGCCAGCGCAGGCATCGTAGACCGTCTGGGTGTTGAACCCGGAGTCGATCCCGACGTCCATGTCGTGCACCTCGAGCTTCACCTGCACCCGCCGAAGGGCGGCGAAGTCGTCGGCATGTCCGGCGGCCACCAGGGTGCTGTGCCCATCTTTCCATTCCCGGCAAACCCACCAGAGGAACGGCGCCACCGCCTGCACGTCCGCGGTCAGGTAACGGCGCCCGCCGTCCACCCGGACGATCTGGGCGGTCTCGGTTCGGTCCTGCTGGACGTCCTGCTGCTCCCAGGGCTCCGCCAAGGTTCCGTTGATGAAGCCCTGCAGGCCGGCCATGGAGGCCTTGGCCTCGAGGAAGGAGACCGCCAGATGCCCCCAGGTGCACTTGCGGTCGGGGCTGTAGAGACTGGACAGGTGGTAAGACCGGACGCCAGGCAGCGCCCCGGTGTTCTCCGGGATCCATTGCCCGTGGCGCAGGGCGGCCACCTTGTGCGCGTCGGTGATGCGCCCCTGGCAAAGCTGGCAGACGTAGTGCGCCGAGGCCCGGATCTTGGCCAGGTCGGGCTTGCCGTCCTCGGTCCTGGCGTCTTCCCAGGTCACCTGCGGCCACAGCAACTTGATCGGCTCCCGGCAATGGGGGCACGGGATGTAAAAACGGCGCTGGTCGCCGCGGAGGAAGCGCTGCCAGATCCGGCCCTCGACGACGGTGGGTGTCGAGGTCATGAAGGCCTTTGAGCTGGAGAACGACTTGAGACGCTGCTCGGCCAGATCCAGGGCGTCGGCTTCCTTGGCCGTTGCCTCGGCGAATTTGTCGACCTCGTCGGCGATCAGCACCCGCACCGGGCGACTGGCCAGGTTGGCCGGGCTGTTGGACCCGACAAAGGTCAGGGTCGACCGGGTGAAGTTCTGCTCCAGGTTGGTGATTTTGTCGGCCTCGGCCGGGAAACACTCGAGCATTGCCGGGCTGTCCTCGAGCATCGGCATCCATCGGGACTTCGAGAAGGATCGGGCGAGATTCTCGCTCGGCATTAGCCACAAGGCCGGGCTCGGCTCGTTGGCGATCAGCCAGGCCAGGCCGGCCATCAGGGTCGTGGTCTTCGAGGTCTGCGAGCCCCAGCACAAGGTCACCTCGGAGACCGACGGGTTTTTCCAGTCCTCCATCGGCTCCCGGGTGTAGGGCCGGACCGAGGTCGAGAACGGCCCCGGGTGCTCGGTCTGCCGCGCGGTCAGCTTGAGGTTGGCCTCGGACCATTCCACCACCGTCTGCTGCGGGGTCGGCCGGTAGAGGTTGCGGCGGTAGTCGAGCAAAGAGCGCTGCAGGTCGGTCAGGATCATAAAAGGCGGCCTTGGTGTTGGTTGGAGATCCGGGCTTCGGCGATCTTGTGATAGGCCGGATCCCGTTCGATCCCGATGAACCGGAAGCCGTTGACCGTGGCCGCCTTGCCGGTCGAACCGGAGCCCATGAACGGATCGAGCACGGTGCCTCCGGGTGGCGTCACCAGCCGGCAGAGGTAGGCCATCAGGGTGGTAGGCTTCACGGTCGGATGATGGTTTTTGGACATAGTAATAGTGCCAAGGCTGCCGTCATTTCGACCCTGCATTCCTCCGGCAGGTTTTTCTTCAAAAGATTCACAGCCTTCATTCCGGTCATCCTTGCCGGTCTTGGCGCTGTAGAAGAATCGGGCGCCGGACTTGAGCGCCAGGCAGGCCTCGTTGCTGCCGTCATGGATCAGGTTAGCAGGCCATCGGCCGATGCATTCTCGTCCGGCTGTCTCTTTGTGGCTGGAGATCGGTGTGACCGTTTTCCTGTTTTCCAAGTCTTTGTTTCCGGCGCTTGAATTGAGCCGCACCTCATCCCCCACCCTGCACCCATCCACATTGATTGCCCCGGTGCCGTGCGTCAGGACGTTCTCGGCCACCGTTCCGATCAGCGGCTTCCGGGCCATGGTGATCGGCTCCAAGGCAGGCTTTAGGGCGGTGCCCCATCCGGACCATTGCCGGGCGGCGTCGGTGGCGGGTTCATTGCTGTTTTTCTCGTAATAGCCGACTTCCATCGCTTTTTTTCGCCACGGTCTGTCGCTTCCGTTGTTGACCCCGCCAACAAGGTTTGGAGGGTTTTTCAGGTCGATTGCGGCAACGCGCACCTTCTCCCGCTCAGCACCCGCGGCCTTGTCGATGGCCTTCGAGACATCGAGCGACTTCGGGAAGCCGGAGCCATAGACCCAGGCGATCATGTCCCGGATCTCGAAGCCGGCGTCCTCGATCCTGACCGCCATGCGGTGCTGCGTCCTGGTGCCGGCGAAGGCCAGCAGATGACCGCCGGGTTTCAGCACCCGGAGGCATTGCTCCCAGATGGCCACGCTGGGCACATCGTAATCCCAGCGCTTGCCCATGAACGACAGGCCGTAGGGCGGGTCGGTGACGATGCTGTCGACCGAGTTGTCGGGCATGCCGGCGAGCACCTCGAGGCAATCGCCTAGGTGGAGCTGGTAGGTCATTTCCATGGGTCGGTCTGATGAAGGGTCTTCAGCGCCACCTCCTGCACCCAGCGGGTCAGCTCCCGCTCGGCGTGCTCCGGGTCATGCGGTGCGATGCGTCCGGAAAGCTGCTTTGGCATGGCCTTGAGCAGGGAGGCCACCGCCCCGTCGTGCTCCTGCATGACACGGCGCACCCAGTCGCCGGAGACCAGCCGGCGCTCACGCTCGGCCTGGTTGGTCACCTCGTCCCGGGCGCTGGTCAGATTCTTGGCCGCCGCGGCATGGATCGCCACCAGGCGCCCGGCATCAGCCCGACGCTGCCGAAGCGCCTGCACCGCCAGATCGTAGGCCGCCCGCTCGATCTGCCGCTGCCGCTCGTAGGCGCCCTCTGGCGAGTCGGTGGCCGCGGTGGCGGTGTCGATGGGGTTCGAGGCCTCCGCGGGCCGGTAGGGCCCTTCCTGCTCCGGGGCGGGGCCTTCCTCAGGCTCCGGGTCAGTCACGCGGCGGATGTTCTTGGCCCGGATGTTCTGCGCCCGCCAGGCGTCCGCCACCTCCGGGCTGTCCATCGGCATGCCCTTCTTGACCAGCATCGTGACGTAGCCGGTGGTCAGGCCCGAGTGTTCCGCGTAGGCTCGTTGGGTCATGGGCGCAGGGCGGTGCGGATGTTCTCCGGCAGCGCCGAGTCCGGCACCGACGCGGCATATTGGAGCGCCCGGAAGACGCCGTCCCGGCGGCTGTCGCGCGGATCTGGCACGCAGTAGCCGGCCAGTTGCTCCGGAGAGGTCCCGCGCTTCATGAGGCGGATGAACCAGGCGGTGTTGGCCAGGCCGAACTGGTCGATGAGGAATTGGAGGTGGGTGGGTGGCATAGGAAAGGAAATCTGCACTTGATCGCTCGAGATCATAGGGGTCTCGCGTTCACCTGTTTCTGGGAGGGGTCAAGGAGACTCCTTGACGCTGTTGGCTGCGTTGCGCTCGGCCCTTTCGCGGGCGAGGAACAGCTCGTGGCCTTTGCTGATCACATAAACGATGGATCCTTTCGGCAAACCACATTGCCTTGCCACATCATCAAGACATAAACCCAGCTCGCGTAATTCGTATGCCTTCAAACATAATTCCGGTGTGTGAATACGAGACGGCGTCTGATAATCCGGGTCGATCACGTTGATAGGTGTTCCGGTGATGTCGAGCTTCACGCCTAGTGGATAGGACATGAGGCCAGCCTTGACCGCCTTGGCGACAAGCGCCTTTGCTTCCGCCAGTAGCTTGGCGCGTTCGATGTCGTATTGTTGTATCACAGCAGGGAAGGTTGAATGGATACGTTGAATGATCGCTTCTGTTGTTTGTTACCGATCAGGAAGAAGATGCGCTTCCGGTGTTCCCGGCCTTGGTAGCCTGGGTGGCAGACGCAGGCGAACTTACCGTCGGGCCAGATGACCAGGTGGTTCCCGCCTTTGTCCTGGCCTGCCTCGGCGCATGCTGGGCACCGTCCAACAAAGCCGGACGATTGGCGACGGAGGTTTGCGACAAGGTCGAGCTGGAGGCCTGGGTTGCCGTGTGGCACACAAGTCACACGTTTTTCCGACTCGGTTCCTACTGAATACGCTGAAACGGTCATTTTCTCGTGGGTACGGGTGAGTTCAGAAAAATGTGTGACTTGTGTGCCACATCGCATTTGGACCAATACTGGCGCGGGTTTTCTGTGGCACACATCTTTTCGAGAAGTGTGCCACATGGCCGACTTCAAGAACAAAAACAGGGGTCGGTTTTCTCATCTTGACAGGTCATGGAGGCCGGTGAAAACGACCCGGATCCACCCGCGGTCGCCTGAATCGTCGCGGTTGTCCCGGTGCAGGTGCTCGGTGGCGGTGGCCTGGTGCAGCTCGAGCATCAGCTCCGCAGCCCGGCGCTGGAAGCGGTTGTTGGGCTCCGGCGACCATTCCTTCGCACCGCACAGCTGGAGGTAGGCCTCGAACAACTCGGACCGCGTGATGCAATCGGCGGCCATGCTAGAGGCCTGGACGTGGTTGGTGATAAAGTACCGGACGCTGTCGGATTCTGAAAGCAGGTTATCGACCCGGTGTCGTTGCTTTGAAGTAATAGGAAAAGACCGTCCCGATTCTATTACAAGGCGAAGTGATTTAGCGCCGGCCAAGAACCAGTTGAGGATGCCTGGCCCTTCTTTGTCTATCATCACATCGTGATAATTTGGAATGACCGTCGATGGTTTCGGCTGTGAGAAATCCAACAACAGAAGCCGGCGTGCCCAAGCGCCTAGGTCTCCCTGCACGTTTACCTTCAGCCGGCTATTTGCTGTGACGATGACGTTCCAGTCGCCCACCAGAGTCTTCACGCCGTTCTTGTTCTTGAACTCGGCGATGATCCGGTCGCCGCCGGTCATGGCCTTGAGGAAGGCGCTAGAGTCGCAGGACAGGAAGTCCGGTGCCACGTCGGAGCCGATCAGCAGGGTCTTGTCGTGGAACAGGCCGGCCTCGAAGCGCCCGCCGAGGTGTTGGGTGCGGAGCTCGGTGCAGTTCTCGTCGCCCACCAGGCGCCGGACGACGCCGGCCACGGTGGACTTTCCGCCGCCTCCGGTGCCGGTCAGGAGCAAGATCACCTGCGGGCGGTTGCGTTGGAGGAGGGCGAGGCCGCCCCAATGCTGGAGGAGGCGTTGGTCGTCCTGGTCCGGCAGGCAATGGTCGAGGAAGGCCTGCCACATCGGGCTGGTGGCGCCCTCGACGTACCGGATGGGGGTCTGGTTCCGGCTGAACCATTCCGGCGAGAAGCTGTGCATGCCGTAGGGGCTGACCCGGAGGTCGACCATGACGTTCTCGGCGTGCACCACCGAGTCGGGGCGGCCAAATGGCGCCCGCTCGACCTGGAGGTGGCTGGCCAGCTCGATCACCTGGTTGCTGAACTGCGCGGTTAGCTTCGGCAGGAGGGTGCGGAGGTGGGGCGCCTGCTGGGCCGCGGCGTGGTCCAGGATGATCTTCCGGGCCATGGCCAGGACACGTTGCCCGACCTCCTCCCTGGACATCGACTGCCAGATGCCGCGGTCGGGCAGGTAGAAGTAGAACTGGCCGGTGACGGTGTCGAACAGCACCCGCTCGCGGTGCGCGAGGTAGGCGGCGAAGAATGGGGGCTGCAGGGTGCCGTTGCCGGCCTTGTTGAAGGTCCAGGCCTCGCCGAACTGCTCGAGGAGGCGGGCCACGCTGTCGTCCTCGCCAGGAACCGGCCAGCCCTCCGGCCAGCGGATCTGCGAGAAGGCGATGGTGACCGGCGGGTTGGCGACGAGCACCTGGTAGCTGCAGCCGGATGGGTGGGTGCCGCGGACGGTCGAGAGGTTGCCGGTGCTGCGCCATTCGTACAGGGGGCGCCCGAGCTGCCGGCCGTTGACCTCGACGGTCTCGGTCGGGTGGCGGGCGCTGCATGGGCCCGGGTAGGTGCCGGTCAGGCGAACGCCGATCTGGGCGCCGCGGCGGCCTTTCCACCGCGCGGAAGTCCGGAGGTGCGGGTTGACCGCCAGGAACTCCTCGAGGCTGTCGTCGTCGTCGAAGTCGATGGCGCACAGCCCGCCCGAGTGTTCGCCCAGTCGCACGGCGATGTTCGATTGCTCCAGCAGGGCTTGGTAGGCGGGCCGTGCGGTGCCCTGCAGGGTCTCCTGGGTGTATTTGACCACCGGCATCTTGGTTCCGGGGCGGCATGGCACCATGAAGAGCGGGGTGCCGAGCCATTGCTCGAGGTCGTGAAGGGAGATCATAAAAGCTCTTTGATCAGCACCCGGAAGGCCCGCTCAGCGGTTGCTGGGACAACTCCGTTTCCGAGGAGGCGCAGCTCATCGGTGCGATTGTCACAGGAGACACACAGCTCGGCATAGTCCATCCCACCGGCAGCCCCATCAGCGTCTCCACCCAGCGGGGGTTGAGTTTGCCCGGATTCTGCCTGCTCAACGTCACCTTGCCCTCCTCGATCCGCTTCTGTGCAGCTTCCGGCGTTGAGGCTAGATGCGAGTCGCCCATGATTGGTGTCGCCCACGACTCTGGGCGGCTCCCATCCGTACTGCTGCTCGCCGGGACGGGAGGGCCATGCATCTCCTCGATGTTCACCGCATCCGGCAACAAGTCGCCCCGCATCTTGCCGTCCTTGCGTTGCAGGGTCGTGTAGCAACCCTTCCAGTCCCGTGCCGAGCTTGTGGGCCAGGATGAACACCCGCTTCCGCTGATGAGGCGCGCCGACTTCAGCCGCTGAGAATATGCCCCACGTTGTTCTGTAACCCATTCCTGCCAGGTCTTCGATGACGTCGGACAACCCCAGCGAGATATGTCCTTCGACGTTTTCAAAGAAGCAGAGCTTGGGTCGGAGAAGTCGAATGCCATCTGCAATGTAGGGCCATAGATGCCTCGGATCTTCTTTGCCTCGGCGCTGCCCGGCTGCGCTGAATGGTTGGCACGGGTAACCGCCAGTAAGTATGTCCACTCGGTCGCGAAACGCTGCCCAAGGGAAGGTCTTAAGATCCGGCCAGATAGGTGCCGGGTCCATGAGTCCCGCTTCCATTTTGCTGACCAGGTTCGCAATGGCGAAGGCTTCGATCTCACAAAGAGCGACTGAGCGCAGATTCGGGATGACTCGTTTGAGTCCAAGCTCAATGCCGCCGTATCCAGCGCACAGGCCAATGTGTGTAGTTGTTTTGGTAGTATCCATGTCATCGTTCTCCCCTTTCAAACGCGAGGGCCTCCTCTGAGATGAACCAGCCCTTCGGCCATTCCTTGAGGTGCAGGCCCGGCAGGCTGCGGACGCGGCTCAGGGCGACGTAGCCTTGCCCGGGCTCCCGGGCGGCCCGGATGTCGATGTAGGCGGCGTCGAGGGTCAGGCCTTGGGCGCGGTGGATGGTCATGGCGTAGGCCAGGCGGAGCGGGTATTGCCAGACGGTCACGCCCAGGTTGTCAAAGAACCATTTTCGTGGCTCCAAGGAAATGGTGCTGCCGCGGCTGTGGACATGGATGACGGTGCCGCTGACCCGGGTGATGGTGCCGATCTGACCATTGGCGAAGCCCTGCTCGGCGTCGTTGGCCGTGAACATGACGGCGGCGCCCACCTTGATCTGGAGCACCCGGGGGGTGGACATGTTCTTGGTGGCGAAGTCGACCGCCTGCTCGACGCCTTTGGTGCGGGCCTCGAAGGTCAGGACCTCGCCGGGCACGTTCTCGAGGCGGTAGGTGTTCCACTTGTCCACCTGGGCGTTGTGGGTCAGCAGGTGGGTGATCTCGGCCTTCGGGAACCATTGGACCCGGGAGCGCAGGATGTCGGCGTCGATCTTCCGCATTTTGCCGATGCGGAACCCGCTCAAGGCCTGGACGAAGGCCAGGTCGTTCTGACGCCGGACGGTCTCGAGGCGGATGGTCTTGAAATCGGCCTGTTTCCAGGCCTCGCTGCGGAAGGCCCAGTCGTAGGGTTTGGAGGCGTCGGTCCGGACGGGTGGTAGCTGCAGGAAGTCGCCGAGGAAGATCACCTGGAGCCCGCCGAACGGTGCGTCGTCTTCTCTGATGCGCTTGAGCCAGAAGTCGAGGAAGTCGAGCTGCCGCCCGGCCATCATCGAGATCTCGTCGATGACCAGCACCGAGGTCTCCTGGACACGGTTGACCGCCCCGTAGTAGGCGCCGTGGCTTTCCAGTCGGGCGGCTGCGGCCTCGAACGTCTCGGTGTCCTGTGGCCCGAGCTGCATGCCGCACCAGCGGTGCACGGTGGTCCCTCCGACGTTGAGGGCGGCGATCCCGGTGGGGGCGGTGACGGCCACGGTGATGCCCTTCAGCCGGGCCCAGTCGAGGAACCGGCCGAGCAGGGTGGACTTGCCGGTGCCGGCCTGCCCGGTGAGGAAGACGTTCCCGCCCGTGGTCGCCCAGGCGAGGAACCGGGCCTCCGGGGTCGGGTTGAAGCTGTCGATGTCGTCCATTACCGGGCAGGTGGTTGTGGTCATCAGTAGGACGGGATGAGGATGTCGGCGACCTGCTGGGTGAGTTGGACGTCGCGCAGGCAGTAGTTGATGGCGGCCTCGCGGTCGGTCTGCCATAGATTCGAGAAGTCGGCACCGTTGCCCGCCTTTTCACCGAGGCTCAGGTGCCGGCAGATCGAGGCTAGGCTGCCGTGGGCTCTCGAGTCACCGAGCTGCCACACCTCACGCAGGTCGACGATCAGGTCGTTCCAATAGCGTCCTTGGCGCAGCCAATAGGGCGGCGTCAGCCGATGGCGCCAGCTTCGGCGGATCAGGAACGGCAGGTCGAAGGCCTTGATGTTGAAGCCGACCAGCTTTGGTTGGCGTTGGAAGTCGTTGAGTGCGGCCCACCATTGCCGGAGCATGGCGGCCTCGCCGTCGGCGTCCGAGCACAGCACCGCGGGCTGGTCGTGCTCGATGCGGTAGCCGATGCAGAGCACCTGCCCGCTGATGGCATCCAGGGCGGCGTTCCGGATGTAGTCGGCCGCGTGGCTTTCCTCGGCCGCCTGGATCTTGGCGGCGATCTTGTCGGGATCCTTGATGTTGCCGAGCTTCACGTCGGCAGGGTTGAATGGCGGGATGACCAGCTCGCTGGCAGGCAGCGGCCCGGTCTCGATGTCGAAGATGATGGTTGGATTGGCTGGCATGTGGTGAAAGTTGTTGTGCGCGTTATTCCGCGGATGCGCGCCCCCCGCTGTGTCCATGATCCCCTCAGCTACAGGCCGAGGAAGTTGGCTTGCCGCAGTTGCGACAGAGGTTCTGCACGGTCGGCGGCACGCCGAGCCACCTGCAGACCTCGAAGAATGAGACGATGCCGAACCCGCGGACGATGTTGGGCCTGAGGTGGCCTGATTGGTAGAGCACCATGGCGTCCTCCTTCTTGGTGATGGCCATCTTGGCCAGGCAGTTCATCGTCCTGACGCTGAAGCGAAAGCCCCAGACAGACTCAACGAGATCCTGCCGGGCGCCGACCTGGGTGATCTGGCATGCGCGTTGCCTCGAGACGCCGAGGCGGTAGGCGATCTGCTGATAGGTGGCCCCGGCCCGGCGCATCTCCGAGGCGATCTGCACCTTTTCCTGCGTGGTCATGGGTCAGTAGGGGATGTCGTCCTGCTCGAGGTCCTGTTGGGCCAGCTCGGCCTGCTTGAATCGATCCTGGTACCAGTCCAGGCCGCGGATCAGCCGCTTGTCGTCTGCCGTCTGCTTCTCGGCGGCCTTGGCCTTCGGCAGCCAATGTTCGATCAGGGCGGTGATGGCCTCCTCGGTCAGCTCCCGCAGCTCGACGCCCTTGTGCTTGCCGACGTGCACCTTGGTCTTGCTGATGTCGGTGTCGGCGTCGACCTCCTGGGTGCCGGAGGTGCGGCGGTAGGTGCTGTCGCCTGCGGCCTCGCCGGGTTGCCCCGGGGCTCCGTCCTTCGGCGGGCGGTCCTGCAGGCGGACCCAGAGCCCGCTGGGCTTCAAGGCTTCGCCGGCCTTGTGGGCCATGATCAGCTTGATGTTGGCGAAGGTCTTCGACCCGTCCGGGCTGGATTCGTGCACGATCACCACCGAGGCCGGGCGCCCGATGAGCGTGTCCAGGTCGAGGCTGGAGGTCTCCTGCGGTGTGAGGCTCCGGCCGAACCAGTCCCGCAGGAATCGGGTCAGGGCTGCCTTCTCGTGCAGGCTTGGCGTCATCGGGGCGGTCATGACCACCCAGGGCTGCGGCGGTTTCCTCGAGTCGTCGATCAGGTCGATCTCGAAGGCGATCTTGAACTTCTCCTTGGTGCCGAACTGCGTCTCGTAGGCCTTCAGCGGCGTGATGTCGACGCAGACCGCCCTGCCTTGGTATTCCGGGCAGGGCTGGAAGTTGCCGCCGCCTTGGCTCTTGGTTGCTGTGATTCCCATGTCGTTGCTTTGTCTTGGTTGTTTTTGTTGTGTTATGAGGGCGATTGCTCGTCCTCGAGATTGGATTGTGCGAGCCGGGTGTAGTGCGCCCAGTAGTCGGGCCAGGTGTCCCGGATCTTCTTGAGGTTGCCGGGGTCGGCGGCCAGCGCTGCGTGCCCGAGGCGGGAGACGAAGCTGCCGCCGTATTCCTCCATCGTCCTGGCCACGTCTCTGTCGGTCGGTTGTCTCATTGGCTGGCCTTCTTCTTTGGTCGTTTCCATGTGGTGACGTCGTCCTTGAGCTTGTAGTTCTTGGCCGCGCGGTAGATCTCGCCCGCTGCCTTCTTCGATAGGTTGTAGAGCCCGGTGCCGTCCCGGTCGCGTTTGATGCGGTCATTCATGGTTTCTGGTTGAGCACCCAGTCGAAGTTGTTCCGCCAGGTGTCGCCGAGCCGGTTGTAGGTGTCGCCACCGATCTTCCAGCTCCTCGGATCTCGCCTGGCGCCGGTGTGGCGGCAGCGGATGCGGACATCTAGGTTGACCAGAGCGGTGTTCCGAATCGGATGATCGACCGGCATTTCGTGGAGGAGTTTCATGGGTATTCTTTAAGTTTTTTGATGTATCGGTTCCGTTCAGCCGGTTTGGCGTCGATGATGTACTGCAAAGCACCACAGGCGTTCAGGCTGGTGGTATGTTCCCAGTCCTCCTTCTTGTCGTACAATTCATGCCATCGCTCGTTGGAAACGACTACGATTTGTCCGGTTCGCTTGTGGCGGAACACGAATGCGGCGGGTCCGATTGGTACGTTCATCTTCCCTCCATCCACTTCTTGAGGTCTTGCAGTTCAGCCTCCTTGGCCTCCAGTTCCTTGATCCGCTTGTTCGCACCGGCCAGTTGCCGCTCAAGCTGGCGAGCGAAGCCGGCTTTCACGAACTGGATTAAATCCCACGTTATGTATGCCTGCCGGTCTGTGCGCGGTGTATCGCTGACCTTTTTGTTGGCGTTAACAAGATGGTTCATGGTCAGAATTCTCTTAGGTGGTACACACGCTTCCGAAGCTCTGCGAGTTTAGCCTGCTTTTTGCCGATTCCGTAATGAACATCATACGATGTAGCGCACTTTCCATCTGGGGCATAAAACCGGCAGTAATTTTCAAGATAAACGATGCGCTCTGTCATTCGACGAATACGCCAGTTGCGATACCATTTGAATGGATTCATGCCTTTGACTCCACTCGTTCACGCCCAAGAGCCTCACGAGCATCGTCGCGGACGTAGTTGTTCACGGCGTAGCCCAAGTCCTCAGGATCTAGGAATCGGTTGATGAATGATTCCATTCGCTTGATCTTTTCATTGGCCGCATCCAACTCCGCTTGGAACTCAGCATCACAGTGATCTTGCCAAGCCTGTTCGGCTGCATAGTCGGCGTCGTTCATCTCTTGTTCTTTTTGTATTTGTTCCATTGAAGGATTGCTTTGTATTCTTCATCGTCATTCTCAGCGTTCAGCATCGCATCCCCCGCGTCCTCCATGCGCTTGATGCGTTGACGCTGCTCCTCTGCGCCTTCGTAGAGCTGCGCGATCTTTTTTCTAAGCCGGTCAATCTCGGCCTGCGGATCTTCGATCACTTCAGGCCCTCCAGCAGCATGGCGTGCTCGAGGATGAGCACCGCGTCCGCGGTCTTGAGCGTGATCACCAGCCGAGGCTGCCGCTGCTGTGCGATCTGCTTCAGATGGGCCTTCCAGCGGTCCGCGTGGGTCTTGGCTGTGCCGGCCTGGACGGTCTTCTGCCAGGTCTGTGGCGGCACCTCGATCACCCGGGTCTTGCTCGCTGCGATCAGGCCGTGCAGGAACCCGACGTTCCTGCCGAAGGCGAACATCCGGCTGCCCGGTGCGCCCGCTCCTCCGATATAGCCGCCCACCTTCTCGATGTAGACCACGTCGCTGATGGCCAGCCTGTCCATGATCAGAATCGACACGTCCAGGTCGGTCGCAGGCATCGAATCCAGGATGATCCCCGCGGGCCCGTAGTATGCCAGGCCGCCAGACAGGCCCGGGTCGATAGCAAGGATGCGTTTCATCGGGCAGCCTTTCTCAGCCAGGCCAGGATCGCCTTGTCGGCCACGGCCTGCATCTTGAGGCCTGCCTGCAGGCAATAGGCCCGCAGCGCTTTGTGGGTGTCGTTGGTCACGTTGATGGTTTTGGGTTTCATTTGAGGTGCTTCTTGACCTTGGCCCAGTAGGCCTCGGTGGCCTGCTTCTTGTCGCCGGACGGCCCCCCATTCCAACGACGGGCAAGCTGCTCGGTGCTTGCGCCGCGGCCGTAGTGGCGCAGGTAGGCCTCGCACACCGCCCGCGCCTGCGCCCTGTTGGTCATGTCCTGATGCCGGTAGTGGCTGCCCGTGATCCGGTTGACGTCGAGCACAACAGCCTTGTGGATCTGCAGGGGGCCGATGGCGCGTCCGTTGTCGCCGATGGCCATGTCGTTGCCGGAGCTTTCGACGATGATCAGGGCGCTGATGAGGTTGGAGATTGTGGTCATGGGAGTGTGGGAAGTTGTGCGCGTTGTTGAACCAGTCGCGCCCCTGGATCCCCGGATTCCTCCCGGGTCGGATGGGTGGTTCTGGGCACCACCGTGCCCTAAGATGTGTTATGGTGCTATGATTCCGAAAGAGACGTCGTAATCGGCGTCGTAAGGTCCGCACAGCTTGGCGACCTTCTCTTCTGCGGCCTCACGGCTCGGATAAGCGCAAACGAAAGCCGTAAAAGTACCAGCGAAAGCATCAGTCGACTTGCAGTACTGCGGGAACTCCTTAACAACAACGAACAGCCCGAGGGCCAAGGCTCGGTTGATGTTGGCCCGATCAGGGGCCGCCTTGTCAGCGACCAATAGCCGGGCTTCAAACAGGCAGTTCTGCAGTTCGCTGCAGGCACCGGCCTCGTGCTCGTAGTGCTCTTGTTCTTGGAGTGTTGCGTAGCTCATGGTTTGCTTTGCTTGCTTTGTTTGCTTCGTTCGACGGGCAGACAATGGCATGGCAATCACTTGACGTCCACCACTTTTTTACAGAAAAAACGGAAACCTGCGTTTTCCTTAGGAAAACGGGGCAAAAAATCAGGCGGAGAACTCGTTGGGAAGTCGGAGATCGACGTATCGGAGGGTCAAAAAAACATAGTCGCCGGTCGTGACGTCGAGGTAGCTGCCGACCTGCACCCGCTCGCCCGGGCCGTAGTTCCGGACCGACTTGTAGCGGGTCGGGTCGACGGGCGGATTCTTGGTGGGGCGGCCGTCCTGCGTGTCCCAGTTCCAGGAGGCGAAGCCCATCCGGTTGCAATAGGCGGCGAGGTCGATGGCCTGGACGAACCAGTAGTCGTTGCCGAATGGGTCGACCTGCTTGTAGGCGGGCACGCCGTTGGCGATCAGGATGTCGTGCGCTCCCTCGTTGACGTACCAGACGTCCATGTCGAGGCCGGCCTCGTAGCCGGTCGTCCCGAGCAGGAGCATGTTGACCGTGAGCACCTGCAGCACCGCGGCGGTCCCGCTGGCGTCGAAGATCGGGCAGACCAGGTTGCCGTGGCACAAAGGCACCGCGCGGGTCCAGCTCCGGACCGACCATTCAAGCAGGTTCCAAAGCCAGGGCGACTTCGGGATCTTGTGGAAGAATGGGCCGCCACCGGCCAGCAGGCGATTCTCGACCGCATAGAAGTCCAGGGCGAACTGCTGGTCGTTGCCGTAGGTCCACCGGATGTCGGTCAGGCCCTCCTTGTAATTGGCCGCCCCGGTCACCGGCAGCGGCACCGTGGCGGCGAAGGCGGCCCCGTCCTGGTCCTTGAAGATGTCATCGGTGCGGCTTTCGATCTGCCCGGTCAGCTCGTCCAAGGTGAACGGGTCGACGATGCGCTCGTATTGCCGGGTGCGGTTGGGGCTGCCCGGGATCCGGACCGAGGCGTCCCCACCTTCGGCACCGCCCCACTTGTCGAGCCAGAAGTCGGCGCCCCAGCCGCGGGTCTCGGTGCTTGATTCCGAGAAGCCGAAGGCCCGGGCCTTCTCGGTGTCGTAGATGGACGATGAAAAGCCCCATGGGCCGCCCGGAGGGATGAATGCGGTGTTGACCGCCTGCGAGCTGTAGGAGCCGCTGACGGTGGCCAGCGACATGCCCGGGAAGAGGTTCGACCACAGCGGAGACGATGTGCTGCGCTCCCGGTGCAGGTAGTAGATCCGGGTGGTGGACGTGTAGCGGCTGTTGGCCCATGGGCCGACGCCCCAGTTGATCGGGCGGTCGCCGATCCACAGCGACTCGTTGTCGGCGTTGGCCTCGAAGTTGACCAGGAGGTCGCCGGAGATGCCGCTCGAGCTGGTCGCGCGGACGACCAGCCCCATTGGTGTCATCGTGACGGTCGAGACCTTCTCCTCGAGGATGTCCGGGGCGTCGTCGTAGTTGCTGAGGAATCCTTCCTCGACGGCGACCTTCCTCCGCAGGTCGATGATGGAGTCGAAGATTGTGACCTCGTTTCCTGCCGCCCAGGACTTCGACTCGTAGAAGTTGGCGCCATTGGATCGGATGAAGGTCTGCGGGTAGACTGTCGAGATGGTCACCGGCGACCCGCCGATCTCCCAGAAGGCGTCGGATGCGGTGGTGAAGATGTTGGCGTCGACCGGATAGATCCGAATGATGCCGCGGTTGGAGGTCAGGGTCAGGCTGGTGGCGTTCTCGACCACGGTCATGCCCAGAGACCGGAGGCCGGCCACCAGGGTGCCGGCGCCGCTGAACCGGACGACCCGCTGGTCGAAGACATTGCCGGTGGCGTCCGAGTAGGTGACACGGGCGCGGCCCCAGGTGAAGACGCAGTCGCCCACACCGTTGGCGAATGCGCCCGGGTCGCCGTAGACGCCCTGGTAGATCTGGCGGATGTCGTAGGAGGCGAACGGATCGTGCACCGCTCCCATCACCCGGCGCCATTCCAGCAGCACGAACGGGTTGGCGACGTTGTTGGCCGCGGCCGACCGTTCCAAGGCCAGGAAGGGCGATTCTGTCGCGTTGGCGGACCATTCCGGAGGGCCGCCCGCGAAAAATGGAACGTCGCCGGTGAGGCATGGGAAGAAATAAGTGCAGACGCCGCCACCCGGCCAGGTGTTCGCCCAGCTCCCGTCGGGCTTCCTTCGGAAGGCGCGGCACCCGCCCTTCGGGACATAATGCGGCGCCGAGCTGCCATCCGGGTTCTGCAGGTTGACCCGGAGCACGTTGTCGCCGCAGTTGTGCACCCGCCAGCAGTCGAAGCGCTGATAGGTGTTGAGGATCGAGAACGACGAAAGGCCCTCGATGGCGATCTCAGCGACGGCAAGGCGGTGCTTATGGATCCGGCCTGGCGGCAGCGTCGGGTCGATGGGGCCGAGGCTGCCGCGGACGTAGGAGGTCAGCCCCGCGGTGGTCGGATCCCAGCCGAGGTGGACGTCGTAGGGCACGCCGGCGATCTCCCGGCGGTGCAGCTCGAAGGAGAAGTGGATCCGCCCGACGTCGCAGGTGAACGGGTCGCCGGCGCCAACGAATCGGTCGACGTAGACCTGCCCGCCTTCGACGTCGACGTGCTTATTCTCCAGCTTCGACAGCTCGATGCGGGCGGAGACCTCGTTGTGCTCGCTGCGCCAGATGCTGCCGATGCCCGGGATGTAGGGGTTGGGCACGGCCCCGTCGTCGACCAGGCGCCGGCAGGAGTCCGGGTCGTTCCGATAGACGTACCAGACGCCGTAAGGGTATTGCCCGACCCACGGGCCGTCCTTGCTGTTGGCAAACAGCGGCGACTTGTCATCCAGCACCCGGGCGCACTTCTGGTCGAAGCGGCTGTAGAGGCTGTTGAGATTCGCCGCCGTCCACATCTTCTCCCGGCGGTCGACGGCGTAGGGCATGGCAGGTCAGTAGAACCAGGACTCCTCGGACGTCTGGGTGATGGTGGTGCCAGGCTGAAGCTTGAGCACCGTGCCGTTGGCGTTCTGCTCGACCCGCTGGCCCGGCCCGGCGACGAGCTGGACCCGGCGGACGGCCTCGATCAGTTGGTTGATCGCCCTTGCGTGGTCGGACTTGAGACCGCGCTCGGCCAGCTTGGCAGGCAGTTGGATCGGCATGGCGTCAGATTTCGCAGAACTGGGCGAAGATCTTGACCGGGCTGTTCGAGGCTTTGACGTACATTGTAGCGTCGACCCAAGGGATCAGGATGAATTGACCGGCCGGGATCTGGAACGAATAGGGTGATGAAGGCCCGATGGAGACCGGGTTGACCAGATCGAGGTTGACCACCAGCAGGCGGTAGGGTGTGGCCAGGTCGGCGGTCAGATCCAAGGCCTCGTCGGTGGTGCCGACTACCTGGGTCTGCTGGCCCATATCGGTGCCGGTCATGTTGGCCACCGTGCTGTAAGATTGCGAATTGATCACGGCGCCGCCCTTGCTGGCGTACAGACGGGCCGACATCTCGACTTCGTTTGCCATAGGGTTGGTCGGTTAGACTTCGCAGAAGGTGGCCTGGACGGTCACCGCGGAGGTATTGGCCAGAAGGTACAGGGTGGCGCTGACGTAGGGGATCAGCAGGGTCTCGCCGGCCGGGATCCGCATGGTGTAGGTGCCGCTCACAAAGCCCAGCTCGACATAGTTGGTGTTGTCCAGGTTGCTGATCAGCAGTTTGTATGGACTGCTGACATCGACCGGCACGTCGAGGGACTCGACGGTCAGGCCGATTATCTGAGTCTGGCTGCCCATGTCGGTGCCGACCATGGTGGCGGTTTTGGTGTAGGTTACCGACGGCAGGTAGGCGCCATTCTTGGACGCATAAAGCCGGGCCGTCATTTGGATCTCGTCTGCCATAGATGGGGATGGTGTGGGTTAGGGTTAGAAGAAGGGATAGATGTCGGTGGCGTATGGAGCAAACGTCCAGGAGATCACCTGCTCGACCTGGTTGGTCTTCTGGACGAGGCTCGAGGAATAGTTGGTCTGCTTCCAGCCCCATTCGGTGCCGCTGGGCGCCTGGATCTGGCCCGTTGCCAGATCGGTTGGGACCCGCGGAAGCATGGATTGGACGGACGACGGCAGGTTCCAGTTGAATGCAAACGAGGCGGGCCGGTAGACCGGCGGGATGCCCTGCGGCACCTCAGGCAGCCCGAGGTTGCCGGAGAACGTGGCGATCCTGGTCAGGCTGACCCGGGCCACAGCGACCGAGTCTTCGCCCCGATACAAAGAGCGCCAGACCTTTTGCGCGATAGGAAGATTCCCGACAAAGCTCTCAGGAGGCGTTGGCAATGCCTCGCCATTTTTTGCCGCCGTCTCGATGACAAACCGATAGGCCATCGGGTTGCCCGTTGAATCCGCCTCCTTGGCCACAGCCGGCAAAGCAAACAGAGATTGGTCAAGGTAATCGGTCCGGAACTCGTAGCGGATGTCGGCCAGCTCGCCAGGCGTTGGAGTCCCGTTCTCTTGGATGGGGATGCCGGGATCGAAGGCGGTGCCACCGACGGTGACCGTGGCCTCCGAGTAGGGGCCGTCCTCCCGGATGGAATACCGGGCGCCGATCCGGACCCAGTCGGCCGAGGCGATGCGGAGGGCGTCCTTGCTTCCGCGGTAGACAAGCGTCACCACCCGGCCATTGCCGGTGTTCTCGTAGCCTCGGCTGACCTCGATGTATTCGAGCGCCGTCGGGTTGGGGATGCCTTGAATCGTGGCCATGTTATTCCTCGACGGCCTTCGCCGTTCGTCCGGTGTTACTTCTGATTCCCCTAATTTCCGATGTCTGCGACCTGGTCTGATTCAACAGCGACTGCGCCCAAATTGGAACGTCCTTTCCTCCGAGAACTGTCTCCTTCTTTCTCATGTCGATCCGTGAAATAGCGCCACGCATTACCGGCAAAGGTTCAAAACGTCTTGATGCTTCCTCCGGAGAGGCGAATGCCTCCTGGAATGCGGCCTTCACGATGGACCCCTTGCCTGTCAGCATCTGGCCGATTCCTTTCATTCCATCTTCGAGGCCTTCCGCGTCTTTGATCGCCCTTTCAATAGCGTCAGCGAAGAAATTGACCGATGGCGCGGCCTGCACAAGCATCTGCCGCTTGATCTCGTCGATGCGGTCAGCCATTCGACCGATGCCGTCAATTTGCTCTTTTGTTATGAGGTTGATCGGGCCGAGCTCGTTGATCTTGGAAATCGCACCGGCAGCCTTGAACGCCTTTTCGCCCAATAGCTCCATGATGGCGGCCTGAGTCTGCGCGCTTTTGCCGGCATCCTGATGGGCTTGGCCCATTCTGGTGATCAGCTCGATGTTGGAGAGGCTCTTGTCGTTTAGCTCGCTGACCGAGATGCCCAAGGCTGCGAAATACTCTCTGGCCTTTCCACCTTCCTCGATGGCTTTCAGGCGTTCTTGAGAGACCTTTGTGATGGACTTTGCCATCGTCTCAAAAGAAACCCCTGTTTGACTGGCCAAGACCTGCAGGCGCTGGACGTCATCGGTGCTGATGTTGAGCTGCTCTGAAAGATCGCCGATGGCATCGGTGGTTTCAATCACCTTGGACACAAAGCTGGCGACCGCAGCGACCGAAAGCGCTGCGCCAAGCTGTGCGCCAATGCTGCCTCGGAACTTGTCCGTCAGACTGCTGGCCCGCTTGAGTCCGGATTCATAGGCGGTGCCATCGAGGCCGAGCTTTGCGATGAGAGAAAAAATTGCCATGCGTCAATTTCGATTGGCTGAATGTTCCTGAGCGTAGCGCCACAGCTCCTCGTCCCTATCGGACCACAGTTCAACGTCTCCATTCATCTCGGCCCTCGTCAAATAGAGGCGCTCTGCATCGGCAACTCGCATTTGAATGACGGTCGATTCGCTGAAACCGATGTCCACCAATCCAACGAGAAGGCGTTCTGGCCACGGCATTGTCGGCCGTTTTGCGCGACATCCGGGCTTTTGTAAAACCTCCGGACAATCGGTTTGAGATTCAATCCAAGACTTCATGGCTTCACATTCCTGGACCAGATTCGACCGCTGAACTCGGGAGCGCATCAGCCGCAGCGGCAGCCACCGGAATGGTGAGGCCATGGTCTTGACCGACTCGACAGCGGATTGGCTGCAGACCAGAACGGCCTCCACCAATGAGCTTGATGTGATTTCTCCACCGATTACGAATGGAGAATTGAGCCTGTGGAGTAGTATGGCGTGGCCGACCGTGAAAGGTTCCATGCGGAGACCAAGCACGGTTGGAGTCGCAGGAGATGCTGCGTTTAGAATGTCGGCCAGGCCGGTCACAAGCCAATGGCGGCGCCGGTGACCGTGGTGCCCATTCCGGCGTAGCGCTTGAGCGTGATGGTGCCGGTGACCTTGCCGGTCTGGGTAAACTTCAGCGAAGCGCCACCAGCATAGATCCAACGGCCGCCAGGGCCGGTGCCCGGGCTGCCCGGGGCGTTGATGGCGTCCTCGTAGGGCCCACATTGCACCGCAGGCGCCCCGGTGATCACGCAGGTGCCGTTGGCATCCGGGCTGGCCATGGCCTTCAACGCATCCGCGGCATTGGCGCCGGCCGGGATGAAGTTGACCGTGAGGGTAAGGCGGTTGTTGTAGGTGATGTGCCCGACGACCTCGCCGGAGCTGTTGCGGACCTCCTCGGTGTCGGCCTCGTGCGTGAGGTCGTAGGACTCCATGTCCGGAGACGTGTAGAGCGTCACGACCAGGTTGCCGGCGCTGTTGTAGAGGGCGAGGGTGGCCGGTGATCCGAAACGATAAACGCGGCCTTGTGAATTAGCCATGATTGGTGGTGGTTAGGTGGTTGCGCTGCAGTAAAGGGAGAAGGTCCGAGTGAAGGTCCTTGCCCGATTGGAAATCGAGGAGGCTCCGAAATCAAGCGGGGCGGCAAACTGCGCCGTGAATGGGCCGTTGTCGTCGTTTGCCGCGGCATCCAAGGCCGAGGCCCCGCTGTCGTCGAACAGCGGCAGGATCCGGTTGTCCAGGACGCGGACGGTCGAGAGGGCGTCCGCCTCGTCGGTGTCGTCGGCCGAGAGCTGCAGCTCGACCTCGACCTCGACCTCGCAGGTCAGATCCGTGCGCTGCACCGGCCGCGCGGAGTTGGTCGAGACGATGATGCGCGGGAAGTTGGGCATCGTGTCCTGCAGATCCGGGTCGTCGTAAAGGCCGCGGCTGTAGGACGTCAGGCAGGTGGGCGTCCCGGTGCCGGATGACGACCAGTCGGCGGCCGCCAGGTAGTCGGCGACGGCCTTCTCGGCTCTGAGGGCGACGGCGTTCATTTGATGTCGAAGCCGTTGTCCTCCAGGACCTTGCCGTTGGCAAGCAGGGCCTCGGTCATGTGGTTGGCCAGCTCGGCGGTCTCGTCGTCGAGCGCCCGCTGCATGGCCGGGTTGTAGATGCTGGCGACCCGGTTGTATTGGTTGTCGGCGATGCCGGCCGCCATGACGATGGTGGCGGTCGGGTTGTAACCTGGAACAGCCTGGAAACCGCGGGCACGGGTGCCCTTGTGCACGGCCACGTTCTCCTCTGGAAGGCCGTATTGGTTGGCCAAGGCCACCAGGGCGGCGTTGGTCTTCTTCGGCGCCTTGTAGCCGGCAGGCTTCACCAAGGGTTTCCACTTCTGCGCTTGGAACTGGGTGAAGCCCTTGTTGTAGACCCGGATGGCCTTGACCACCGCGGACCGGAGGTAGCCGACCGAGGCGATGGACTTCCGCATCAAGGCCGAGGCCATCGTCTTCATCTCCTCGCCATAGAGCCCGCGGCGGCCCGCCTTGGCCTCCTTGGCCTGGACGATCAGATGCACCCGACGCAGCAGGCGGGAGCGGCCGATGCGCTTGCCGGTCTTCTTCGACTTCCGGTTGATGTCGCCCAGCGGTTTGCCGAGGTAATCCGAGATCCGGCGGCGCTCCTGCCCAGGGCTCCGCGGCGGCACCAGGACGAACAGGCGGACCATGAGGTAGAAGAACCGGGCGTTGATGGCCTTGTGAAGGTCGCGCCGGGTCGTCAGCAGGTACTGCTTCAAGGCCGCATCGAAGCGGCTTGTGTCGACCTCCATGTAGACGGCAGGCCTCACCGTGTCTTGGCTCCTAGTTCGAGGCTGTAGTAGGCGCCGGAGGCGTCCACCCGGCAGGACAGGATCCGGAGCGTCCGACCCTGGTAGACCAGCGTGCGGCCAACCACCGGGCGTGGCTTGCAGAAGGTCAGGGCGATGCGGTCGGTGTTCTCCTGCAGCAGGTAGAACCCGTCCTCCTTCAGCAGCCTCGAGAACTCGGTGCCCTGGTCCAGGGTGTAAAGGGTCGTGTCCATCGACACGAGCGTCGAGTCGAAGGTCTTCCAGTCCGAGAACTTGACCAGGATCCGGGAGGTGACGTTGTCCTGGAACCCGCCGGGCACCGGGGTGTTGCCGTCGGTGACGGCAGCCGGTATGCACCGGATGGAGGATCCCTCCCAGATGAACATGGGCGCCCCCAGCATTTGCTGGAGCACGGTCATGCCCTGCTGGAGACTGGATCCGATGATGGTCACGGGGTGAAGTAGGTGCCCGAGATCAGAAGGCGGGTCGTGGCCTGGAGTTGGCTGGCCAGGCTGGTGATGTCGCCGGTCTCGTAATGGTAGAGCGCAGCGTAGGAGGTGCCGCCGACTGCTTTGCCAATCACCGCGGTCTTGGCCTGGGTGGTGGCGTTGTCGAGCCAGATGGCCAGGGCGGCATCGTATGACACGGCGTCCGGAAGGGTGATCCGGAGGTCGCCGGTGGCGGCACCGCTGACCGAGTCGATGGTCAAGTCGGCCGTGAATGTGGTCACGAAGCCGATGGAGGTATGCCGCGCGGTGTTGACCGTGTAGGTGAAGGTCCGGCCGCCGCCGGAATCGGTCAGCACCGGCACCCAGGTCGATGGAGCGGTCAGCGGGAGGGCGGCGTAGACCTCGTCGAAGTTGTCGTTGATCTTCTGCCCGGCGCCCCGGAGCGTGTCCCCGGTGTTGTCGTTGGCGATGGTGCCGATGTTGATGATTTGCTGGGACATGGGATTATTCCTTCGGGAGGGCGTACCAGCCCTCCGGGATGATCACGCGGTTCCTGCTCTGGACGATAGCGCCGGAGGCGTCCCGAGCCCAGACCTTAGCCTTCACCGGCTCGGCCAGGCGCACCGGAGCCCC
>Ga0222713_10001137_pt1 | contig 30487 bp, 41 predicted proteins | sample C33_649DmetaG_FD_165061 | JGI IMG/M metagenome (GOLD analysis project Ga0222713, IMG submission 165061) | Estuarine water microbial communities from San Francisco Bay, California, United States - C33_649D | ecosystem: Environmental > Aquatic > Marine > Unclassified | place: USA: California... | reverse complement strand
CCCCGATTCAATCTGGACTTTATTGTTTTGAGCTGGGTGTCAGACAACAGAGGCAATACTTGACGAGCCTTTTCTTTGCTGTAGCCATAGTATTCCTGGATGCTATCCAACACTTCAACCGTTTCGGATTTTAACCACTTGTTGTACCGCTTGCGTGGTCTAACGGTATTTATAAGAAAATCGAATTGGAGAAGTCGATCCAGGTGAGGGCGACTGTTCATTTCATTGGCATAGATCGCCGTGTCGGCACCGAAGCTCAGTCCGCGATTGATGATGTAGGGATTGTACTGTTTCTCACTCCACTCATCCACAATCAGTGGTTCCTTGCTGTGATGAATAGCGTTGATGAATTCAAAAGGACTGATGCTGGGTTTCTTCCAGACTTCTTCCTTCTGCGGGGCTTCAACTTCATAACCCAGTGCATTTTTCATTCTAAAAAATCCTCGGCTTCTTCGTCGGTCAGGGGTCGTTGTATGATGGTGAACAGCAAGGGCGTGCCGTCGGGTCCGCGGCGCAGCAAGAGCTGGCGAAGAAACTTTTCGCCCTGCCGTTGCCAGATCGGCGAATTGAGTATGGTAAAGCCACAATCATCGGCCAATTTTTTAATGTGATCGTTCATGTCAGCATCCTTAGCAAGCCCATGGTGTCGATGCTTACCAGCAGGAGGTAGTTAGCCAGCATGCCAAAAGATTTCCTAGTATAACTAGCCCAAGCGTAGATGCCACAACCAGTGATCCACACAGGATAAAGAACCAAGAGGGGAGGTGTTGGTACGGTAAGTGCCATTGTAACAGCACACCCAATACTAATGCCCCAAGCAAAAAGCTCGGCGATAAAGCGAATACGATGGCTATGATAGTCACGACGAATCCAATCAAAAATGTCACACAGAATGTTGTTCACAGATTTTGGGCCCAGTTGGGGCCTACATAATAGTCTAACACCTTTTCCATGCCAGTCAATAGATTTCTATAATAATCAATGTCGCGTTGTATGCCGTCGCTGCGATGTTCAATGCGCTCCAAACGACAAATATCGTCAATCATTGACCGATAATCACCCAACAAACGCGCGCGAAGCAACCCATCAAAAGTTTCATCATCAATATCAATCAGCATCATCTACTCCAAAGTGGGTTTTAATCATACAAATTTCTGCGTGAGCCGTCATGCGATGCAGGAACCCTGGCCGAAGATTGTATTCATTTTTAGCGATTAGATCGCAAATTCCGCAACAATGCGATTTCCGTAGCGTTGCAACACCATCTCATCCCAGCCATCCGGCGTGCCCTGACTGTACAAACCTTCTTCGTAGGCAATGTTTAACAGTGGCGTCATTTAAACTCGCAGGCTGCCATGATTTCTGTGAGGCATGCCACCAGGTTGATTTCCTGATCGGCCACAAAGGCTGACTTATATTGATAGTCGGCCAGCAGCAGAATCAACTGCGGAACCTGCTTGACATGATCTGTCAACTGTTCATAGAGACGACGGAAGATGGTCTGTGGATCGCTGTCCTGATTGTTCACTACCCAGCTGCGCATCTTCTTGAAGTCTTTTTCTCGCAGAGCTTCTATGAGCTCCTTCAAATTGACTTCCGACAAACTGCTCAGCACACCTTCGTCAATCACACCGCCACTGCTGTAGCGCTGCAGTTCATTGAGGATGCGTCGATAGTCTGGGAAAAAGCGTTCAACGAGTCGAGCCACACTCTTGGCATCGGCGGTAATACCTTCAGCTTCAAGTATCTCCATGGCGCGGCGATGAAACTGTGCAGCAATGCGAGGACGATCCGACTTGGCCATTTTAAATTCAATGACTGTGGTTCGACTATGCAGAGGCGCAATGATGCGGTGCTTGAAGTTGCAGGTAAAGATGAAACGACAATTTTTACTGAACTCTTCGATGAAGCCGCGTAGGGCTGGCTGGGTACTGTTGGGATTGAGATAGTCAGCCTCGTCGAGGATCACTACCTTGATCTTACCACTGAAACTAACCGAGCTCGCAAAGTTACGGATCTTGGTGCGCAGCATGTCAATGCCGCTTTCTTCAGATCCGTTGATGACAATGTAGTCACAACCTAGCTGTTCACACAGTGCGCGAGCCACTGTGGTCTTGCCCATGCCGGCGCCGCCGCACAACAGCATGTTGGGTATTTCATCCTTTTCAAGAAACTGATTGAATACTGCGCGCTGATCGTCGGGCAGAATGCAATCATCGATGCTGCGAGGACGATAGCGTTCTACCCAGAGAAATTCATCGGCCTTACTGTGCATTGTTGCTCCGCAGTTGATTTTTAGATACAAGTTCACTGACTTCGGCATCGTACTTGTGCTGAACTTCCAGCTGCATACCTATGGCTCGCAGCCAGGTATTGAGATTTTCGCGCAGGCCATTATGGTCGGCATTCTCAAAACTAACATCGACGTCCAGTTCAGTATTGCCGTTGTGTTCGTTGCTTTTTGTGTAGTGTAGACGAAATTGTGTGGACATATTATACCTCGCTCGCAGGTTCCAGAGCCAGCCAATAGGCCAGATCCTTGGTGGCATGCTTGAAGTGCAGGAACTTCAATTTACTGAGAGTGATGTGATAGGCATCGGGAATGAGCTTGAGTCGCTCCACCGGCAGGATGCAGTTAAAGGTATGTTCACTGGTGCCTACTGTGCGAGTATAGTTGTTGCTGTTGGGGGTGGTGCTATCACCCATGGTCAAGGTTACCTGACCCTGCACACTCTTGAGGATGACATTTTTTGCCGATGTGATGGCTGCTGCCTTGCTTAGCATTTCCACTTCAGCCTTGGTGATGTCAAACTCAAAATGCGGCTCCACAGGAATGTTCTTGCCGGCTTCGGGCGCCACAATCACAGTGGGTTCGGCATAGTAGTATTCAAACTTGCCGCCGTCTTTGCTCACCGTAAGGCTGCGATCGCCGAAGTCAATGTCCTGATCTTCCATCAGAGTAATCAGAGCCAGGAAGCTGTTGAGATCATAGATGTTGAACTCACGCGGAAAAGTTTCTGTAACAGTGGCTCGCACAAATACGTCCTTGCCGGGACTGATGGTGCTGATCAGCGATCCAGGATGGATGCGAACATTTTGGTTGATGGTGGCAAAGTTCTTTAGAACGTTGATGGTGTCAGTACTAAGTTTCATTGGTTTCACTCCTTGGGTGGGTTCGTTGAGTCATGCACATGCAGGGCTATCAATGCATAGTGTAGCACTTTCAGCAGATCCTGTCGATTGTTTCCGTCTTTTTTTCCGTAGCGTTGCGCATATTTCATGACATTGCCCAGAGCAAAGCCCATGCCGTGTCCGCTGTCGATGATGAATTCCGTGGCCTGAAATTTGTTCTGTGCATAGTGCTGTGTATAGGTACGATCAACATATTGCCGAAATTGAGCCAGCAGTTTGTCTTCGTTGAACTTATAGTTAGGTCGGAAAATATCTTCCTTGGGCAGATCTTTTTCGAGCTGACGCACAGTCTCACTCTTGATTTGCCGCACTGGTGTGGCATCTGCCAGATAATCATACTGTGAAGTATCGCCGACCTTCCAGCTATGTTCTCGTTCGTGCATGTTTACTCCTTGAATAAAAAAGGAGAGTGGCATCTAGCACACTCTCCAAGCCCCTGAGGAGGGTTAAAACGGAACTTCTTCGGTGGGGGCTGGAGTTACTGCCACTTCGGGCTTGGCTTCGTCCACCACCGGAGCATCAACCTTGCTGTAGAGATCCAGGAAGGCTGCCTTGGTCTCAGTGTCAAATCTATTGATGCAGAGCTCAATGGCCTTGTTGCGATCATTGAACATGGCAAAGGCCTTGGTGATGTGCAGCAGTCTGCGAGTGCTGATCAATTCATCCACGCCGCCTTCTTCAAAAGTTCGACGAATAATTTCTGCCCAGCTCACTAGTTTCTCAATAAAGTCTTCGTCCAGACAATTCAGTTCCTGCATCTTCAAAGTCAGGATCTTTTTCTCAATCTTGTTGCCAGGGAAATTCTGTTCCACGGTAATGGCAAAGCGTTCCAGAAATGCTTCGTCGATGATCTGAGCAGCAATGAAGCGACCATCGTCAGTGCCCTTGCCTTTGGTGTTGGCAGTGGCCACGATGTTGAAGCCCGGCGCCGGATGCACAATTTCACCGGTCTTCTTATTCATATAAGGCTTGCCTTCCATGATGGCCTGCAGGCACATCAGTTTATTGCTGCCGCGATCACATTCGTCGATCAACAGGATGGCACCGCGTTTCATGGCAGTCAATACTGGACCTTCGCGGTACACAATGTTGCCATCAATCAAGGTATTGCCGCCGATGAGATCATCTTCATCGGTTTCAATGCTGATGTTGACTCGGAGACATTCACGTTTGAGTTCTGCACAAACCTGTTCCACCATGGTGGTTTTGCCGTTGCCGCTGAGGCCGGTAATAAACACCGGATAGAAGATTTTACTGGCCAGGATCTTTTTAAGATCTCTATGGAAGCCAAAGGATACGTAGTTCTGATCTATGAGCGGTACTGTGTCGTCCAAGATCGTCTCCATTTTTTTCTGCCTCACCAAGGACACCACCTGCGCAGCCAGCGCCAGGGCAGGTTCTGCTACGGCTGTGGCAGCCGTATTTCTGGGCAGCAATGATTCAAGATCATACATGCCTCGACCAGACTTCAGTGCTGGACTGTCGATGATGAATCGGGGATAGGGCAGCGATTGACGATTGGCTTCTTCGATGATTTCGCCGCGGCTTACTGCGGTTCCAAACCCCGCAAATAGATGCTGTACAAAGGCTGCTTTCTGGGTTTCAGTCCACTTGCTCATAATAATTCCTCCTCAGGATTTAACTTACATATACCATTCTAACACCACGATGCTAGAAGTCAAGCCTTTTATGCCACCATGGCAATGAATTTACCCAGCAGTACGCGGCTGCTTTTCTTATTGTTCTGTAGCTTGGAAAAAGCTCGTTCGATGCTTCGCACCGAAGCGTTCTCCTCAACCTCAATTTCATTTTCGCTGACCGACAGACTTTGCCCACCTTTGACCAAATAGTGTTCGGCATAGCCCTGATCATGACTCACCACCATGCCGTGGCGACGCAGTTCGCTGCAGCGTTTGATTAAATCCGATTCAATTTCTGGGATGTCCTGTCGATCAAACAAAGCCTGGCGCACCACACTGCGACTTGATTCGGCCACAATATGAAAACCAATAATATTGGCACCAGTGATGTCCTGCACAAATCGAATTAAACCACGCGTGCCGTGACGATCATGTCGAGGTATCTGCACGCTCTTCTTGGTCTCCACATCAATGATGTTGACATTACTGTGCTTTGGATGCGCCATGGGGTGATAATTTACATAGCGCTCAGTGGTTTCTGTAACCGTGGCAATGCGCAGCGATGTGTCGCTTTGACCATCGGTCAGCACCACCATGTTGATGATTTCTGCGGCTGTGCGTTTTTTAAACCGACTATACACATCAGGCAACATCATGATGGCATCGTTCAGCGGTGTGCCATTGAGGCGCTCATTGTCAGGCAACCAACCAAGGAAGGTAGTGTCCTGTCGTTTCCAGCGTGGTCCACCGTTGCGGCCCCAGGCATTGTGCAGCATCACCATGTTGCTGATCTGTTGCTTAAATTCTGTGCTGCTCATGGTGTCGCTGAAATACTGACGCAGTTTGAAAAATTTATCACTAATCATCAAATCATCGGTGTGATATTTGGCAGTAATTCTGTCGTAACGATTGCAGATCACATCATAGTCTTCATGCCCCAGATTGGTGAAACCATAGACTTCAAATTTGATGTTGACTTTGCGACAGAACTGCACCAGCACCAGCATTTGTTCAATCACTGGACCCATGTTCTCGCTCATGCTGCCGCTCATGTCATACATCATGATCATGCCATGATTTTTACCATTGGGCAAGGCAGTGAATCGACGAAAAATATCTTCGCTGAGTTGGTAATTAAAAACTTTCTTCATGTCAATTTCACCGCTCTTGGCTATGCGAGCACGAGTTTGTTGCTGAGCCGAGCGGCGCATCTCAAACTGCTGCACCAGAAAGTTTACATAACGATCGTTCTTTTCACGGAAGTCACGCAGCACCTGCGCACGCTGTGCTTCTTGTTCCGGCAAAAACACAGAAATTTCCGACATGACCTGAGCATAGGGCTCAATGACTTCCCGACTATCCTGGCCACGGAAATAATAATTGCAGTACGGCAGACATGCAGTATCCAGCAGTTCGGTTTCTTTGCTGCGGAAGGCAGCGTCGGTCTCAGCCACCGGCTCTTCATCCTGAGTGTCTTCTTGTTCCGGGCCTGTGGGCATCTGCTCCGACATGCGTTCCTGAAGATCGTCATACTCTGCTTCTTCTTCGCCGTCTTCTTCGGTGAGTCGGCTGCGCAGATCGCCATACTGTTCGGCCATTTCTTCGGCTTCTTTTTTCTTTTCTTCGAGTTCTTGTTTGCAGTGATCAAACAGATCCTGAGCCAGCTGCTGCACATCTTCCCAGGTATCCAGTGCGTGCATGCGGTCAATCCACACTGTTTCTGAACCTTGGAAAGGTACACGCAGTTGACTGCCGACCTTGAAGTGCAGGTTCAGCCGATCAATGAGCAGCATTTCACCGAGGTCCTTGCCGGCCAGACCAAAAAAGTCGCGATCCAGCAGTTGCTGATAGGCAGCATAAAAACTTGGACGCAGTCCGGGAAATTTATTCTTGATGCGTTTTTCTATGCGAGCATCTTCTACAATGTTCAGGAAGCCCGCAAACGCTCGACTGCGACTATTTTTTGCAATGGCATCGTGCCATCCTTCGGCCGGAGTATACAGGGCATGGCCAACTTCATGACCCACCAGCAGGTCATATAACACACCATCCATGTCGTTCCACACCGGCAGGGTCAGTACTCGTCCCTGTGGTGAGAAACTGGCGGTGGCTACTTTGCGATGCTGGATAATTAGATCTTCGCTGGCCAGCAGTCGGGCTAATATGCTTTTACTTTGTTTCAGATCCATGACACCTCCTCAGGTAATACTACTATTCTAGCACCTTGATACATGCTGTCAAGCATCATTTCATGCAGGTTGCACGAGCCATCTTCCGCCAGTCGCCGCCCATCTGCATCAAAGCCATCAACTTAAGCAACATACGGATGCTCAATTCACGCAACCGGTCCTGATTTTCAATCACAAAATCCAAGATTTCGGTTTTCTTAGCATCGTCCAGCATCTGATTGTCCAGCACACCACCAGCCACAACCTGTTTTAATCGCACAATATAGTCACGTTTGGTCTTGATGCCTACGTCTAAATAGTGGCTGCGGCTAATCAGAGCCTGAAAGTGTGGAGCCAGTTTGCTGCCCTTGTCAATCAGATTATCGAAATCATAGTTGGTGATGAAGATGATTGAGCCTTCAAATTCAAAGTTGCGAGGCAAACGTTCGCCGTCTTCGTCTTCCATCTTGGTCTCGGTTAACCAGCTGAGTCGGCGCACTCTGGACATATCACAGGCAGCCTTGAGCAGGTTAAGACAAACATCGTCTAGGAATACACTGTCGGCATCGTCGAACACCACCACGCAGTCTTTGTGTCGGTTCTCATACAACATCTTATAAAGGCCGGTGGGGCGAACATAGCCCTTGACGAATGTGCAGAGCTTCTCATCTTCCATCTCATCCATGATCTGTGTCACGGTATGACTCTTACCTACACCAGCTGGACCGGATATGATCAGTGTCTTATTATAACCTTTGAAGGTGGCCATAGCCATGGTGTGCATGGCATCAAATTTATCACGAAGTCTGCTGGCAATGGTAGCTTCACTTTCTTCTTTTACCACAACCAAGGGCTGTGAAATAACAGCAGTGGCTAACCGTTTGGCTGTCATTCTAACACCGGACTTAGGGACTCCTCTGGGCATCTTGGCTCCTCATCTATCAATATAACTACCATTGTATAGGAACGATCCAAAATGTCAAGCCCCGCAGAAACCAAGCAGATCAATGGGTTTCACACGGGGTCTGCAGAGTTTACTAACGACACCACCAATCTTCGTGGGGGAATACGATCCATTCTTGTTCATGGTCGGCATGAATTTCTTCAGCCACAAAGGTAGCGTTAAACTTGCTGCTGGGTTTTTCCAAGAGCACAGCATATCTGACCCAGTGTGCAAGCTCGCGCTTGTTGTACATGGCATCAATGATCTGCAGAGTACGCCCAGTGTCGTTGATGTCATCCACCACCAGCACATCGTTGGCTGTAACCAGACTCTGTGCCACCACGACCTCGGCGCGTTTGTATGCTTCGCTGTTGGGATAATCTCGAGTGCTCAAAGGCAGAGCCAACATGGGTACTTGGAAATAATGACTTAGCATTACGCCAACTTCAAGGCCGCCACGCACCGGCGCCACAATTACTCCGGGGCGATAGTTTGCACAGGCCATCTGTTGAACAAGACTACCACAGTAGTTTTTGATGTCGTGATTGTTTATGAATCTTTTTTTAGTCATGATCTAGTGATGGCAATGATGCGGTCGATTTGTTTTTGAATAACTGGTGCGCGGTTAGGCCAATGTATGTAATCCTTGTCGGGATTTTTCATGAGGTTGTTCAACAAAGGCAAAATAAGATTTTCCACCTGCTGCAGTTTGTTGCGTGTTTCATCAACCTGAGCCTGAACCTCGCTGGGGTCAAAGTCTACGGCAGTGAATCCAAAATCAAAATCATCGTTGTTCATCGAGCGGCCACCCTGGAAAAGTTTTGGTGTTTTTCAAATTTAATTACTGAACGGAACTTATCAAACAGCTGATCGCCTTTGTGACTGATGACAAACACTCGAGTATCTTCACCCAGAGTATTAAGAACATTCATTAAATATTCCGTGGCGTTGTTGTCTAGACTGCTGTCAAATACTTCGTCAAGCAGCAACAAATTGGTGGCAGCCGAGTTCTTCATCTTGGCGATGGTGCGCCAGGTAAACAACAAAGCTAGGTCAATGCGTTGTTTTTCACCTTCGCTGAAGCTGGCATAGCTAAAGTCGTCGCGATGTCGACTACGGATGGTTTCATTGAAGGCTTCGTCAAGTTCAAAGCTCACAAAAAAGTCCATGGCGTTTAAATATTTATTCACTAGCTTGTTGATGATGGGCAAATATTGACGCACAATGCGAGTTTTAATACCAGTGTCTTTGAGCAAGCTGCTGGCTATGTCCTGATAGTAACGTTCTTCGTTGAGTGCGGTGCGCTCGTTGTTGGTGTTCACTACTTCGCGGGCCAGAGCACGCAGTCGGCTTTTTTCTTCGTCAATGTTGCTGTGATCGTTGTTGTGTGTTTTTAGTTCGGTTTCTAATTTTTGAATGTACTTTTGGTTGGCAATGATGGTGTTGTTGTGCGCAATAATTTCTTTATTGTGGCGAGCTATGGTATCACTGATTTCATGAATTGCATCAAGACGTTGTTGCACAGTTTCGATGTTGTCTGCAAGATCGTTCAAGGCAGTTTCAATTTCTGCCATCTTGACATTCTGTGAGGCTACGGCATTTTCTTTCAAATCATGCGGCAGACCCTGCTGACAGGTTGGGCAGGTATCGTTGTCATGATAAAAGGCAATTTCAGTTTGTGCCTTGCTGATGCGTTCAGTGAGTTTGCGTTGCAGTTCGCTTAATTTGCGCGCCTTGGATATCTGACTGTCTTCATCGGAAATTTCTGCGCGTAGTTTGGCTATGTGCAGATCCAGCGTCACTGTGTCTGCAGTGCTGCTTTGCATTTCGTTGTTGGCCAGGGCAATCTGCTGTTCAATTTCTTCACGGCGTTTTTCTGCGTCGCCCACCAGCGTCTTGATGTAGTCGTCCTGCAGACGCACCTTTTCTTTCTGCACCTCAATGTCGGCTTCGATGCTGCGAATGCTGTCCTTGAGTGCGTTGGCGCGTTCTTTGAGCAGGGTATTCATGGTGCTGAAAATGCGAATGTCCAGCAGATCTTCGATGATTTCTCGACGATGACTGGGCGGCAGCTGCATGAATGGTGTGAAGCTCGCACTGCCTAAAATTACAATCTGAGTAAAACTCTTGTAGTTTAATTTCAGAATATGTTCTTCGAGATAGCGCTGAAAGTCTCGACTGTCGGCTTCTTGATTAATTAAATTGCCATCCACATAGATCAGAAAGATCGCGGGCTTGATGCCTCGCACTATGCGATAGTTTCGTCTTCCGATGTCAAACTCAACCTCCACGCGAGCCTGTTTACCATTGATGCTGTTCACAAGCTGTGGTTTACTGATGTTGCGGAATGCCTTGTTGAACAGGGCAAAGCAGATGGCATCCAAGATGGTGCTTTTGCCGGCACCATTCTCACCCACAATTAAGGTTGTGGTGCTGCGATCCAGCTGAATTTCTGTTCCGGCATTGCCAGTGCTTAAAAAATTACTCCAGCCTATCTTTTTAAAATTAATCATCCTGATTTTGGGCTTCTACGTAGAGTTCTTTTAATAAGGATTTGATGCGATCCTTGCTGGCATCGGTTTCGGTGCTGTCCACAAAGGTATTGAGCAGACTCAGCGTATCTTCTAGATCTAAATTTTCATCGTCCAAGGCATCGGCCTCAAACTCAGAAAAGTCTTCGATGATTTTTAATTCTAACAGACCTGCACGATAAAGTCTATCGACGAATGCATCGAATTTTGCAAAGTCAGTTTTGTTGACCACCACCAGCTTAATATTCTTTTCTGCAAAGTCACCAACATCAATACCATCGGGATCGAACTTGGTGTCGTCATATAAAAACTTTTCAAACATCGTATAGGGATTGGCAACGAAAGTCAATTCCTGAGTACTGGTGTCTAAGATATGAAAGCCACGTGGATCATCGAAGTCATTCCAGGTCATCTCATAGGGATTGCCGAGATACTGGATGTTGCCTTTGCGACTGCGATGATGAAAATGTCCAGAACACACTAAATCAAATTTGTCAAAGATTTTCGGATCCATGCCATCTTCACTTTGTTGTCCTCGGTGCATGACAAATCCAGCCAACTCCAAATGACCCATGAGCACCGGAGCGGTGCTGCTCTTGACTGCCTCCATGCACTCAGCATAGTTGTCGGCACAGATCCAGGGCAACATCAGAATGTTGAAGTTATCCAACTCCAGTGTATTGGGGCTGTCATAGGTAATGATGTTGGAATAATCACTGAGCAGCAAATCCGGACTGTTTACTTCGTTGGTGTTCTTGAAGTAGGTGTCGTGATTGCCGGTGAGCATATGCACAACTATGCCATTTTCTTCTAGACGATCAAAGAAATAGTTTCTGCAGTTTTTTAAAATATTGAAGTTAATATACTTACGACGGTCAAAACAATCGCCAAGGTGAATGACAGTAGTAATATGTTGTTGTGTAAGAGTCGGAAAAAAGACATCATGGTAAAATTTCCTGAAGAAGTTATCAAAGGGCAGACTATCCGATCTAGCACCAAAGTGCGTATCGGTAATTAATGCTATTTTCATAAATTGTTTTTGAGTTTTTCAATTTTTTCTTTGAGAACTAATTTTTCCTTTTTCATTTTGCCCATGTCGGCATCATTAAGATAGTTGCTGTACCCCCAGGCAATGTTGTATTCCAACTCAGTGTGTCGTTGCTGTAGTTGTTCAAGTGTTTCCAATGGACTGTGTTTTTCATCGATCATAGATTCTCTCTCCCTCATAGGTAGCACTGTTGGCATTGTGTTCAAATACTTCTACGCTGCGTAGTCCGACATTCACGCCCACTGGATAGCGTGCTTTGTATTCGCGTCCGGTATCCGGACAAGTCCAGTTTTCACCCCGTTTAAATGTTTGCAGGATTTGATTCATTTTTTCATAGCACATCTCAGCAAATTTTTCACAACCTACTGCCTCCACCAGACGCAGATCCAATACACCACCTTTGTCATTCAGTCCTAGCTCGGCCAGTTTGAGGAACTTGTCTAGATGCGGATCATCCTTGGCCATGATCAGAGTATGATCAAACATCCATTCACTCCACTCCTTGAATGCCTTGAGGCCGCCAAAGTCCATGACCCAATTACGATCATCCAGAGTTGCACTTTCAAAGATTAGTTTGATGCCAATGCTATAACCATGCAACAGACTGCAATGACTGTGGGTGCTGCGCCACTGACGAAAACAGCAGCTCAGGCCACGATCATTGCCATAGGTTTTTGTGCTCAGATACATTTGTTCTCCTTGCTACTTTATATTATTGTATATTGTCTGTGGTGCAGAGTCAATAGCCATGCCGGCTTGTTTGATTTGTTCCCCACGAGTTTTTTCTATGTTGTAGACTCGTTGCCGAAGTTCGGTGGTGGAAAAACTATGTTGTCGATCATTGAAATAAAAGTCAATGCCTTTGTTTAAACATTCAGTCTTGCCAGTGAACTCTTTGTTTTCATATTCAACACCCAGAATGCGCACATTGATGGAATAGGTCAAAAAGATATCAATCAACTCTTTTTCTGTGGCATACACCACAATCTCATCCACATACTTGCAGGCATCGAGTTGCACAAATCTTTCAAACACACTTTGTATGGGTTTATTCTTTTCTATGGGTCGATCTATGGTGGGATCGGTCTGCAGACCCACAATCAAATAGTCGCATTGCCGTTTGGCTTCCTTGAGCATGGTGACATGCCCGGCATGAAACAAATCAAAAGTTGAACAGGTAAATCCTATCTTCATTGTTAGACTTCTTTCCGGATTCGCATGATGTCGGCATGCACCATTGATCGGCAAAGTTCTTCTAAATCAGTTTTGCTTTCCCAACCAAGTTTAGCCTTGGCATAGCTGGGATCACCGATCAGCAGTTCTACTTCGGCTGGGCGGTAAAACTGTGGATTGACTCGCACCAAAACACGCCCGCGGCCAACTTCATAGGCCACTTCATTTTCACCCTGGCCATCAAAGGCAATGTCGATGTCGGCAGCAGCAAAGGCCATTTTAACAAAGTCTCTCACAGTTTCTGCGCGACCCGTACTGAGCACAAAGGTATCGGCTTCGTCTTGCTGCATCATCATCCACATACCTTCGACATAATCTTTGGCATGCCCCCAGTCACGTTTAGCATTCATGTTGCCAAGTTCAATGTGATCCTGCAGGCCATGTTTGATGCGCGCCACGGCATCGCTGATTTTACGAGTCACAAACTCCTTGCCACGCAGTGGTGATTCATGATTGAACAATATGCCGGCACATGCAAAAATATCGTAACTTTCACGATAATTGATGGTCATCCAGTGTGCCATTAACTTGGCCACACCATAGGGTGAGCGAGGATAGAACGGAGTATTTTCGCTCTGTGGTATGGTTTGAACTTTGCCAAACATCTCTGAAGTGGATGCCTGATAATATTTAATTTTCGGATTCACCATGCGGATTGCTTCAAGAAGATGCAGTGGACCCATGCCATTGATTTCCGCAGTAGTCAATGGCTGTTCAAAACTCAGGCCAACAAAACTCTGCGCTGCCAGATTGTATATTTCATCGGGTACGGCATTTTGAATAAGGCGCAGTATGCTGCTAAAGTCGGTCAAATCGTAACCTACAAGTTGCAGTCGTTCATGATTTTCGATGCCAAGATCTTTGATGCGCCAAAAGTTTGGCGCGCTGGTGTGTCGGTATGCACCAAATACCTGATACCCCTTGTCTAATAGAAGTTTAGCAAGATAGGCACCATCTTGGCCAGTAACACCTGTGACAATTGCTCGACGCATGTCATTCCTCCATGATTAAAAACTTATTATAGAATATCAGCGTTTATTTGTCAATAAAGCTGTGAATGTCTTTGAACATTTTGTCGCCGCTGAAGAAGGTAGATTGAATTCGATCCAACTGAGTTTCGAGATGAATACGATAGTTGTCATAGTTTTCAACAAAGTCAATGATGCGATTGGCCAGCGCAGGCTTGGCTATGGCAAAATTGCTGTAGAAGTCTTCATCCACTTCATACTTGAACGGTGCATCGTAGATTTCTTTATAAGAAAGTTTATTGGGTACAATGGGCAGACATCCTGCACTCATGGCCTCAAAAGTTCCGATGCCGAGATTTTCATGCTTGTTGGCAGAGAATATTACCTTGCAGGATTTTAGAAATTCATAGTATTGGTCTTTGCTGAAATTCTGTTCTTGAGTTTTAACAAATTGAATTTCGGGATGTGTGCGTTGTACTTCGTCTCGAAGTTCATCGAAGATCCAGGGAGCCTTGTCGTAATTTAACCGATGTGGAAAAACAACAATGTCTTTTTTTGGTTGCGTGTTGCGAAGATTTTTAATCCATTCCAAAGGATATACTCCGGGACTGAAGCATCTTTGTTCTTTGGATTCTACATTTCTTAAATCCAGAGTTTTAAGAAAAAGATTTAAATTATGCTGTGTGCCAAAAAAGTTTTGATCCAACGCATAGTACATGCTAACTTCCATGGATCGAGCCCAGTTCTTATTCTCAATGGTGGCACCAAGAATGTCTGTGGGATCATACCAGCCTGCATGCCAAATACCACCCATGTAGACTTTGATGCCAGTGAGCTCGCTCATGTATTTTACAAAGTGTACGGTCTGATTCCAGGCATCAGTGAACAGAAAATAATCGCCTTTTTTCACTGTACCGTCGCCAAACATCTTTGCTATTTTAGTAGCCTGGCTGGCCTTGTATTCACAGGTCCCGGCAAAATTAAAAAATGCGCCGGTCTGTGGAGCATCATATCCCTCGGCTTCACCGCTGATGTTCTGCACGTTAAAAACATCACCAAGATGTCCTTCAGCGATGTGCGGAAAATAGGTTTGCCATTGTTTGGTGTAACGATTATCCAATGGCTCAATATCAACAATATAAAGTGTTCTCATCGGCGTTCAATGTCCTCTTCAATGCAGCTATCGCCGTATTGAATTTCAATCATCTTCAAAGGTTGGTCAGTGTCGTTGCACAGCTGATGCCATTGTGTGCGAGGTATGTGCACATATTCATGCTTATTATATATGCCCACAAGGTCCACGTCAGTAGATTTTTCATCAATGGTTAATACAGTGGCAGTACCGTCGGCCACAAACCAATGTTCGGCTCGTTGTTGATGTTTCTGCATGCTGAGTCGATGGCCAGGCTCCACAGTCAATTCCTTGACCTTGGTCTGGTCGCCAACTGTATGCAATACTCGATAATAGCCCCAGGGACGTTCTGTCTTTGGAGCTTTCCATTCCTGTAAAATCCAACTGCTGCTGTTCTTTTTATGTTCGCCACCCACACCAAATCTAAAACTTAGATTGGGATCAACATGATTTTGTTCATTGATGTTTCCTTCAACTCTGTCACCGCCGTTGGCAAAAACAATTTCTACTGTGGGATCAGGAAACAGTTCACGGACTCGATCAATGGCATGACATGCCGTACCATCATCATCGTTAAATTCTATGACGCCATCCACACCGCGCAGATGTCGAATAATTTCTGCACGTTCTTCCCAGGGCATGAACTCCCGACCCTTTTTACGACAAAGCCAGGCATCACTGTTTAAACCCACAATCAATCCATCACCAAGTTTGGCAGCATAATCCATGTAGGTAATATGTCCACTGTGTATAGGATCAAATCCACCGGTGACTAATACTATTTTTTTAATTTCTTTTTCGCTCATAATGCTGGCCTCGCCCAATATTGTAAAATTGCTCCGTTTTCTCCGTCCTCAGATACTTCCACCACCATGTCGCGTCCTGGATATCGGTCCGCAGTTTTTTCAATTAATTCTTCGGCAATCATCTCGCAGGACTTGTAGTGAAGCTGCAGTATATTTTGTTGGCTCGAATACAATCCTTCAAGCCAGCGTTTGAACTGGATGAATTCGATGTCGCGGTCGTTGTGTTCGACATTGATACGCACCCTAAAATGAAAAATATGACGGTGAGGGTGAGCAAGGAACGATACATCATATTCATCTCCAGTGGCTAGGTTGGGATCAGTAGCGGCTGCAGGATACTTATGTATACCTTCGCGCTGAAAAGTTACTTCAATCCATCGGCGTATCATCATACAAACAATCCTTCCAAGGTGTTGAGTTCGGTATATTCCAGCACAGGTTGTGTGTCCATGTAGGGCCCAACATGTCGCAGCCAGTGATCAAAATCTGTGGCTGTCTGTACTGAGTATAAACTATCAAAGGCATTCTTGTCAAGTCCTTTGGCAAACTTCATTACGGCTTCGCGACTTTGACTTACTCGGTTTACCTGTTCAATAAAGTTCTTGATGCAACTGGCAACATAGACAACATAGGTCTGCAGGCTGTTATCTATACTACCATGCTTGGCTTCGTATTTACGACTGCTGAGATTCAAACATTCATAGAAAGTGTCTACATCCAGTTCATAGAATGGATAGTTGCGTTTGATGTCTTCCAGCACAATGCGATAACTGTCGTCAAAGGCTCGAGTAAAAGTATAGGTGGTGTCATTCATGTAGTAACGACCTTGAACCACACCACTGGTATGAGTAGTTGAGTCGTAGCTCATTTCTACATTATCATATACTCCGTTCTGCATCATAATAATCTGTGGCAGCATACGATACACTGAGCCCACCCCCAATAAGTGCAGATGTCGACTTTCCAAGTCTACAGGAAGCTGTGAATAATAAAAGGCTCGTTTGATGTCTTCTAAACTGCCTTTGCCCAGAGCTGCTGCTCCCATGGCTATGCCGCCGATCTTTCGAACATGATCCGGCGTTAATTCATCTACAATATACTCCACCCACTTCATATAAGAGTCATAGTCGTTGCCTTGAGCAATCAACATGGGTCGAGCCGCACTGCCCTTTTCCTGAAAATAATCTATCTGTCGTCGAAGATTTCTTCCTGTTTCTCTGGCACAGCGTTCAAGATCGCTGCGATCAAACCGCCGATTACTAAGGTCAAGCCGTTCACTACGTCCACTATCCAGAGTGCGCACAGGTATGACATCAAAACACATGGCAATAGTAGAATTTTTAGCTTGACTGGCATAGACATCTTCTTTAAGTTCATTGGTAATGGTTTTACCCAATGTGATCATCTGCAGTCCGCCGCTGTCGGCATGAATGCTGTGTACGTGTGGTCTGTAGTGTTCACCCATCCATTCGCCGATGCGTTTTTCCACAAAGGCATTGTACAACAGGCTTACACGATGGTTATTGGTGTTGTTCAAGGCACCAAAGGTACGACAGAACCAATCCATGTTCTGCGGACTGAGACTTTCTTGGTACATCAATTTAACATAACTGCTGCCGCTGGCAACGTATTCAAACATATCAACTTCCTAGAATTTTCTGCAGATGTTTGGTCTGAGTAAGTGCATCATCTAAAGCATTATGATATACTCCCTCGCGTTTGTCAATGGGAATCTTCACAAGGTTATTCATTGTGCGATAACAACGATCTTCCCAGGGTAACCAAGGTCGTTTTCTGTCCAAGGCTCGATAGGCATTTTCCATGATGACATTATCAAAGCTCGCACCATTGCCCCAGGTAGGTAAACTCTTTGATCCATACCAGGCTTCAAAATTGGTCAGAGCTTCTTCCAGGGGAAGATTATCTTTGAGCAAGGCATCACGCGCTTCCTTGCTTTGTTTGCTCCACCATTCCAGCGTAGACTTTTCAAAATGCAGACCAGCAGCCTTGCAGGTAGCTGGATCTACGGTGCAGTAAAATTTATCAATGATTTCATTGCCTTCGAATTTTACTGCGCCAATGCTGGCTATGGCAGCATTGCTTCTGGTGCTATAGGTTTCCAGGTCAATCATTACATTGATCATTTTTCTACTCCGTGCAATCTTAATAATCTAACTTGCTCATCGGGGGTGACACACAATCGAGCAGCAACCGAGGTACGACCAGACTCTGCCATGCGCATGGTGGTGCATTCTACAAACCGATTGGCAAGCAGATATTGCACCAGCTCAGTGACGAGCCGGCGTTTTATTTCATCGCGAAATGTTTGGTCAGATCCAAACTTCATAAGGTCGATATCTGGTAGGTCAAATCGCGCCTGCACTATTTTACCACCAATGGCTAGGTCTGTGGTTTTTATGTGATTTAATTGATGTGTTGGATCATAGATATCATCCAGCCAGGGGTCAGTTAGTATTGCCATCTTCAGCCATGGGTCGGTATTTAATTGCGCCTTGCTGCAGCAGTTCGCTGAGTACCATTTCCACAGAACCGCCGTGTCGATTGGCATGCATGCGAAATGCCTTGCCAATGCCATAGTGATCTGCTAGTTTTTTATCCCAGCGTTTTTCGGTGCGCATTTTGTTCATGGCTCGCCGTTGTGCACGGTTAGGCCGAAAATTCTTAGCGGCCTCGTCCTGTTGAGCTTCATTTTTAGGATTGGGGTCTTGATCCACCGCAATCAAATTGGCTCGGTCCATCATACCAGAAAGTAATTTGTTCACAGCAATCTCCTTATTTCATTTTAGCAACGATGTCGTAGAATTCTTTTTTCAGACTCTTGTCGCTTTGGAATATACCGCGCATGATGGCAGTAGTCATATCGCTCTCATGTTCTTTGACACCGCGATGAGTCATGCAATGATGTTCGGCCTGAATCAAAATAGCCACACCTTCGGCCTGCGTTTCGGCTTCCACAGCATCCGCAATCTGCACAGTCATTTCTTCCTGGATTTGAGGACGGCTGGCAATCCAATCCGCAAGGCGATTGAACTTACTAAGTCCAATGACGTTTTTTCCAGGATAGACTCCGATATAGGCACGCCCCACAATATTTTGGAGGTGATGAGCACACGTAGAACGTATTGTGATGGGTCCGGTGACGTAGAGTTGGTCGTATTGTGTGACATTGGGAAAGGCAGTAATTTTTGGTGCAGCTCGATATCGTCCTCCGAAGGTTTCCTGCACAAACATCTTGGCTACTCGGTGTGCAGTGTCCTGCGTATTATGGTCGTTATCAGTATCAATAATCAGGCTTTGTAGCACAGCCTCCATCTTTTTTGCTACTTCTTCGGTTAATTTATCCAACTCACGGGGATGTTCGATGAATTCACTGATGTTGTCGTTGCTAAAAAATCTTTTTCCGCTGGCTTGGATGCGCTGACGGATTTTATCGGACATTGCCATTGTTGCTCCTTTTGAACATATTACGTAGTATTGTAGTGTATTTTTTAATGTATGTCAATATATTTTGTTTTTTTCGCAGAGTCCAGCTACCATCATGATTGTTGATCCATTCCAAAGTATCTCCGACCTGCCAATCCAATCCTTTGAGCACTTCATCATTCAACGGCAAAACATAGTCGCCGCTTTCATTATCATATTCAACAGTAACGGTCCAGCGTTTATTTACCAATGACGTTTCCAAAGACATAGCAATGATTCCTCGTAGACACCATGTAGCCGCGCTGCATGGCTTCAACAGCAATATTCGCAACCATGGCATCTTCCTGCGCATCCTTGGTTGCACCCACGGGCATGACCCAAATATCCGGACTGTAAAAACCAGCTTGACCGAACATGCGTTGAATGCGATCTGCATGCCCATCCAGTTCAGACCAACATTCTGTGCTGCCATTACAAACAAACTTTAAAATCGATGTGCTAAAGGTTTTGGTGGAATATTCAAAAATAACATCGTCTTTGACTGCATCTTTTTCGCCAGCCACGGTCCAAAGTTTAGGACTCATGGCCCAGTGCCAACGACTGCCGCCGTCCTGCGGAAATTCTTCGTTGATGAATTCCTGCAATTCGTCAGTCAGTGGGCGTGTGGCATTGGTTTCTACTGTGACTGTGCGAGGAAGATTTCCTCGAGCCTTGAGTTCCTGCAATATAGCCAACATGGCTTTTTGCCACATCATGGGCTCACCGCCAGTAAAACAAAGTTGTGCATCCTGTCCAGTTACGGGATGCACCCATTCGCCATGGGGATTGGTTTTATGCCGTAGCTGATCTGTCAGCAGATCGCAGACTCTGGCAGCATCAGCATCGTGTGCTAGATTTTTATACTTGGCACTCCAGCTGTAGCTTGAATCGCAGCCATGATCCCACACCGGCAAATCTTCGATGCGGTTTACAGTGCTAACATCAAAACTGGCATAGGGCAGAACATAGGTTTCGGGATTGGTGGGGTCCTTCTGACCAAAGCCATTGCATTCCAGGTTACAACCAAAGAAACGCAGCCAAACACTGGGTTTGCCAGCGAGCTCTGCTTCGCCTTGAAAACTATAAAAAATTTCAGAATATCGTATCTTTTTTGACATATTCACCTCATATAAAGCCTAATTATATTAGTTTTTATCCTGTTTGTCAATATCTTCTTGAAACTCCAACTGCGCAACATCTTCGGGGGTTTGTTGAACTTTGACGGGCAAACTGACTACACGAGCATAGTCGTAGCCATCCATTTGATTTTTTAAATAGTCGATGAATTGATTTTGGAAATCGCCGTTGTCATGTTCTTGCGTAATGATTTCGTTGAGGTCCAACTGATCAATGTATCGATACTTGGTTTCCAGCTGTTTCTTTTCACGCTGGATGCGTCGCACAAAGGCATAGAATGTAATCTGAGTAAAATACGCAAAAGGATTTTTACTCTTAGCCGGATCGAAATTGCTGACTACACTCAGACAATTTTCAATGGCATCACTGATCATTTCATCTTTGAAACTATAATTGATGAAGTTCGATTTATAACTCAAGTGTCGAGCGATTTTAATGAAACACTCGCCGATGTATTCCGGTACCTGTGGTCGTTGTTCACCGTTCTGCGCTGCTGCTTCGACACTGGTTCGATAGGCAATCAGGGCTGCCAGAAATTCCTGATTATTGATGTAATGATTTCCCTGCTTCACGGCTTCCATGTTATGCTCACTTTCGATACTGTTATTGACTTCTATTGACACACCACCTATAATCACGGTGTGGTTAGTTAATGCAATGTATTCGGATCCAGTTCACCAAGCATTATTATTTCCTCTTCCATCTCTTCCATCTCTTCTCCCTCATTGTAATCCAATTCAGTTTCTTCCATGTCGTTGCTGATGTACTGTTCATAACTGGCAATTGCTCTTGCATCCATGTCGGCAATGGTTATGATGCTTCGCACAGCCAATGGGTAATGTTCGTCATGTGTGATGGGTACCCAGGGTTGCATGCCCACTACTTCATTTAATTTACCATCCTCGAGAAACCGAAAACTATAAAACGCCACGGGATGTTGAATATCTATGTAGCGAGATTCGTTTAAATATTTGCTGGTGATTTCCTGCTCAGTTTTAAAGGCCAATAACTCACCGGTGGTTAATTTTGCGGCCTTGTAATAAATATTCATTGCATGTTCACCTTTATGAGTTTATAGTCGAAATGCTCTTCGTTGTAGATACGAATGCGTTCCGCTAAATGCAGCAATGTAAAATTTCTATGAGTTTTGTAGCTAAGGTCATCACCAACATCATAGAGATTGCACTGTCGTTTATCTTCGCTGGTTCGAAGCCCACGACCTATGCTCTGAAGATTGCGAATACGACTTTTGCTTGGACTTGCAAATATAATATTATGCAGTCTACGTATATTTATCCCCGTTGAAAATGTACCGTAGCTGGCCACAATTATGGCATTGTCTTCTTTTTCTGTGATGGCTCGGATGGCTTCGCGATCCGCAGTCTCAGTACCGCCATGCACTAAAAATATTTTTCTGCCTTCGGCTGCCTTGGCTTGAATCATTTCATGCAGAGGTATGCCATGCTTTTCCACAAACTGAAACAGCACCAGAGTATTGCCTTCCTGTGCCAAGGCAAGGTTGCGCACAAAGCGATTGCGTCCCGGATGAGTAACCAACCAGTCCATTTCTTCCTGATAGGTCAATTGACGCAGATCCTTGCACACTGAATCTGGATACTTCAAAGTCAGGCACTGTATTTTTAGATCAGTCAAAGTCTGATTTTTAATCAGCTGTTTGGTGGTGGTGACCTTGTACACAGCACCAAAGATTCCCTCCAACACCAACCGATGTGTTTTCAATCCATCCAATGTACCAGTGGTGCCGATGCGATATGCGCACTGTGGCATTTTATTTAGTATGCCGGTCAAACTGTTGGCTTTGAACCCGTGAGCTTCATCACCAAATACAACATCAAATTTAGCAAAATACTGTTTGGGTAATTTATACAAACTTTGCCAAGTGCTGATGATTACCTCATAGTCAGCATCACGATCACGTCCAGCATAAACTCGATGTATGTGGTCACTGACTCGAAAACCATTGGCCGAACTATAGTCCTGAAAGTCAGTGTACAATTGCTCCACCAACGATGTTGTGGGTACAATGATCAAAATGCGACGATTTTGTTCTAAATGGTAGCGCATCAAAGTATAAATGATCATGCTTTTGCCTGAACCCGTGGGACTTAGCAATAAACATCGATGCTGATGTACGCCGTGATTAACCGCATCCAATTGATAGTCGCGAATTTCCAAGGGTTGTCCGCGCGCATGGAGATTCAAAGCCTCCACATATTCTCTGACATCAAAGTAAGGTTGCGGCAAAGGCTGTTGTTCGTCGGCTACGGTGTAGTTGTTTTTTGCGGCAAATTCCTTGACATAGGGTATGAGTCCTACGTAGAGTTCACGGCTAAACAAATTATAAAGTCTAACCTTGCCATCCCAAAGTTTAGCTCGGTACTGCGGCATGAAACGCGCATTGGGCATTTCATAGGTAAAAAAGTCATTGAGTTCCTGCATCACACCCACATCGGCGCTTTCTACTATGCAGTAAACTTGATTTTTGCTTTTAATTACGAGATCGGTCATTACACGCCATTGGTAAATTTGTGCCACTCAATGCTGGACTTGATGTCCCAGGTTCTGCTGCTGATGCTTTTGAGTATGCTTTCCAGTTGAAAATACACGGTGCGAAGATATTCTACTTTGTCGGATCGTTGAATAAGATCTTCGTCAGTGCTGAGAAATTCATCCATTTCATTTTTTATGGGCTTGACTCCCTGATATTGCTCCCAGCCTAATTCGGTTAATTCTTCGCGAGTAAGTTCGCCTCGAAAATATCGATATTTGGTGCGACGCAACCGAGCCAAATCGCTTTCGGATTTACGCAGTTGCAGTCGACTGGTGGTTAAAAGGTTGAGATATTTGCTGTGCAGCACTGGTACGTTGGCGCTGGCTCGACCCAAATTGGTTTCGTCGATGCGACAGTCCTGGGCCCACATTTCTTGAATTTCGGTCAATTTCATGATATATCTCCATTTCAGATACCATAATTATAATGGATATCCGATCAAGAGTCAATGTTACAATGTATTTACTGTGAATCGAGAATATCGGAAGTTGGCTATGCCGATGAAATATTCCATGCCCGCTGATGTAATATCGAAGTCTAAACCCTCCAGACTGGTGGGAAATGCGTCTTTGAATTCCAAACTAATAGTGGGATTGTTGTTGCTGTCCAACACCAGCAATGTGGCATCACTGAATACACCGGGATATGGATCACGGCCATTGATGTTGTAGAGATTGCGTTGCTGTAAAACTCTGGCCCATTGCGCGCCACTTTCTGGTGTGCCCAATCCCACCATCCAATCGTAGAGTTCTTTATAATTACTCATGTCTTCGTTGATTAGAAATCTAATGGTGAAATCACCAAAACTTAATTTATCGCCTGGATGTGGCACATCCGCAAATCTAGTATTTTGCACTGCTACTCCAAGTCCCAAAGCCGGCAGATTTGCACTCTGACACGTATAGGTAACATTGGGTAATTTTGCAACCAAGAATTTAAAACTATTGGGTTTTAAATAATTGACTGATGTTGGTGTAGTTTTATCAACTACGTTGCTGGTTAGGGTGACGTTGGTGGCCATGATGTCCTCGCGCAATAATCACTATTTATCATAGTAAAAAAGAGGACCCGAAGGTCCTCTTTAAAGTGCTCTCTTATAACTGGGAGCTTACTAACTCTTACATCAGGTTTGTGACCTTGACGCGACGATAGTAGGTGTTGTTGTTTGCTGACAGACTTGTAAATGGATTTGCTACTAAACCATAGCGAGTCTTGAAGCCGACCTTTGGTTGGAAGGTGCTTGGGTCAACAGCGCGCACCATCTGCAGCGGCACATATGGGCAATAGAACATACCAGCATCATATGGGTTTGTGCCTTTGTAGCCGACAACATAGAACTGGTTGGCGGTGTTGAGGTTAGCCGAATATGGGTCGATGTAGACCTTGATCTTACCGTTGAGCACGCCGGCAAAGGTATTGCCAGTGTCATCAACGTTGAGGCTGGTGCTCAGTGCTGGAGTGTAGTCCAGGATACCGGCCATGCTCAGTGCACTTGCAACGTCTGCGGAGCAGATGATGAAGTTACCTTTGCCACGACGTGTTTGCTGAGCAATGTTGTTGGCATCACGTTCGATTTGGAACAGCAAGCCTTTGAAACGCTCAACGCTCCAACGGCCATTTGCGTCCACATCCAGATCGAAGGTACCGTAGGTTGTGGTGGCACCAGTGTCTGCACCTGGCTTGGCCGCAGCATAGATGGTACGGATAACTTCACGGTTAATTTCGAACAGAATTTCCTGACTCAGGATGTTGCTCAGTTCGCCTTCGGCATCCAGACCATGCACTGCCTTCAGGTCTTGTGCCAGTTCGACGGTGTACTCGGCCTTCAGAGCACGTGTCTTGGCAGTAACTGTGGTCTTCTCAATCGAGAATGCCATCTGGTTGAACGCATAGGTGTCGCCGAGTTGTTCGGCATCGCCAGTGGCAAAACCCACACCAGTGGTGTATGGACTGCCAACTGGGTTGGCGCCAGCGTGAGCTGTGAGGCTGGAACCAGCGAAGTCGGTGTCGGCTTCGTTGAACAGTGCCTCAGTGTTGCCCTGGCTGGTGTAGTTGCTCTTCATGGCGAAGATCAGGCCGGTAGGGCCTGTCATGGGCTGCACGCCGCAGACATCATACGCCATGAGATTAGGCATGGCACGACGCACCAGGCTGATCAGAATTGGATCGTAACCAGCCATGTTGGTGTTTGGCGAACCGTTGACTTGGCCGCTGAAGCCGCCGCCGATGGCGTTGGCTGGAGTGGTTTCCCACAGAGCCTGACGCTCTTCAGTCAAAGCCTTTTCTTGGTTTTCCAGCAGAGTTGCTGTTACTGCGCGTTTGTATGAATCTTTGATCTCTGGAAGATCTGGGTGGTTGATGATACCAGCCCATTTTTGTTGTGCTTGTTCGGATAGAAACATTTGTTGCTCCTTGGGTTGAATTAATTTTTACTTTTTAACTGCACGGCTGATGGTCTGCATATAACGCTCCATGATGGGCGATGTGTCTGCAGGCTTGTCGCCATTTTGCACTGATTCCTCAAGCATACGCTCTGGACTGGCCGGAGCATTGGCTGGGAAATAATTTTCTTTGACTACTTTAACTTTTTCTTCGAAAAGTTTTGCATTGTCAAATTCCACGCCTTCCAGCAGCTTGGCCAATTTTTCGGCATCAGTTGCTGTTAGGTTGCGACTGGCCTCGGCTACGAGTTGTTCGCGCTTGATGTTATCAAGTTCAGCCTTCAACGCAATATTTGCTTCGATGGCTTCATCGAGCGCAGATACTGCCTCATCAACTTTTCCTGACATATCAGCCAAGACATCGACGCGATCGTCCGGCACTTCAAAGTAGTGTTCTTGGAATAGGTTCTTTAGACCAAGCATAAAGTCTTCGGCAATTTCTGCACGCAGACCTGTGTCCACAGCAACCTCATTTTCCTGCATCCATTGTTCAACAACATAATTTAGATATGAATCAACCTTTTCAACAAGACCTTCTTTGATAGTTTCAATCTCCGCAGCAGCTTGTTCGGCAAGCTCTTCGGTAATTTTTTCAATTTCATTGTTGACACGGGCAATTACAGCGGCTTCAAAAATTGCGCCAGCCTGTGTTTTAAATTCTTCGCTAAGTGTTTCATCGCCGGCAAATACGCTGGCAATATCCTTGCGGAGGTCTTCCATTGCCATGTCGATGCGACGTGGCTCAACGACTTCCTCGATGTCTTCTTCGGTAATGACTTCACCGTCCAGTTGATCTTCCTCTTTGAAAGGAATTTCACCTTCACCGCTGGCACCAGGTTGTTCGAATGTGCCGGGTGTTACGCCTTTGCCGGTGGCTACTTTAACAGTGGCTTTGCGGCTATTGCCCTGCATGTGCTGTGGCTCACTGCTGCCTTTGCGCAGACTAGTGTCCGGAGTGTTGCTGTTCATGCTCTGAGCATCTGTGCTTTGCACATCGGCCTTTTTACTGCTGCCCTGCATGGGTTGTGTTGCATCGCCGGCGCCTTTCTTCAGACTGGTGTCCTGAGGATTGACTGCTGCACCAGTGTGAGGATCGATTTCGTTCCAGCTAGCTTTTTGGCTATCACCCTGCATGTGAGAGTTCATGGCGTCGCCGTCGTTGGTTTTACCAGCGTCGGCTTCGTTCAAGGCCTGAGCCTTGGCTTTTTTAGCTTCTAGAAGCTCGCGAATTTTGCGTTCTACTGACATTATGCCTCCTAAGAATAGGTTTTCGAATTATTTATAAAAATCTTTAGTTTGATATCTTACGAAGAAAATCTTGGAAAACTTTGATCTGTTGCTCCTGCAGATTGCCTGAGCGTGTACGTTTGATGGAGTCACGAGCCTCTTCGTAGTCCCGTGCCATCCAACGACCTTCAACCATCATCCATTCCTTGCCCTCCATGATGCCTCTAACAAATGCATCGGGTGCGCTTGGATCAGCAACAATATCAGCCGCAGTTGCCAGATAAAAGTCATCCTGAACTTCGCTTACTCCGTCCTTTGTTTCTTTCAATGAACCCATTCCACGAGAGCTAACACCAAGCTGCGCACCTTCGTCAATTAAATTCTTGACAATGCGACCCATGGGTGTTTCGGTCATTACCTTGGCGCGACCGATGTAGTTATTGCCATCTTCTTTGAGACTATTGATCATGATGGCTACACGATCTAAATTGATGCCAGGTCCATCAGGATGACCAAGTTCACCAAATGCACGTTTAGTTTCCACAAACTCTTTAATGTAGCGCTGTACTTCTCGCTCCATGATGTCTTTGCGATAACGGCGATTGTTTTTGTTGGCTATTTCAGTTTGTAGGAACGGACCTTCAATATAATAAGCCTTGCCGCCTTCTTCCTTTTTTTCAGTAAGGTAGCGAACTTCCTGTACTTGTTCTGTGATGAGTTTCATCGATTATACTCCGACGTTGGTGTTGGGACCTTCGTAGCCACCAATTTTGCGCAGATCCAACACCAACATGCCCTGAGCTTCAAAGGTAACGTGAATGCTGCTGGTGCTGCTTATGGCCAATGCCGGTAGTTGTTGTCCCCCAGGATATTCGGTGAAGCCATGCAGATCCAACACCACTGGGCCGCTGCTGCTGCCGCGCCGCACAGTAATGCTGCTGTCGGCGCTGGCCGGCGAATTGGAATAAGCATTGGAAATGCTGACCGATAATTGACTGGTGGTGGAAAATGCAATTTCTTCGTCACGACGCAGACTTAGCAGAGTGACGGTGGCGCTGTCGCCCGGTGTGGTGGCATGAAAGTGCACCACTGCACGCTGACGATCATTTTTAATAATTGTGGTTGTTACGGCCATTTGTTAGTTCTCCGTGTGGTCGGAATCTTCTGATCCAAAATTCATGGCTATTTGTTGTTTATGTTGATCTAAAGCTGCGTTAATTTTTGCGCTCATAAGATCATTGAAATTCTGCTGTGCCTCTGCTGGACGATCGTCGCCGATGTTTTGCAGCATGGTGTTGATTAGTTGGTCATATGTCATGTCAGGATCCTCGTAATACTCTTACATTATTTATGGTGTCTTCTACAACCGGATTATTGGGGTCGTAGGGTGCCGGTGTTTGTCCGTTGGGTTGAGTCAGAGGTTGATCCTGCCCAGGCTGCCCTTGTTGTGCGGTCAGCATTTGTTGCAACTTGGGATCGTTGTCAATCTCTTGCTGCATTTTTTCCACATCTTCTTCGTCAAAGTGCAGGATGTTGTTGTACACATATTCGCGACTAAAATACGTACCAACATGTGGTTGAATTGCGTTCAGCAGGTCAACACGATTACGAATTATTTCAGCTTGTTTGGCTTCGGCAAAATACACATCTTGCGTAAATTCGTAATAGATGTCTTCTTTGATTTTGTTCCAGTCTTCTTCGCTCATGATGTTTTTGAGCAATAACTGAGTCTTCAGCAGATCGTCAAACAGTTCAGTGAACTTTTTACGAACACGGCTAATAAATTTGCTGAACTTAATTTCATCACGAGTAATTTCGCTTTGCCGACCAAAGTTCAGACTATTTTCTGCTCGCATGCGACTTGCTGGAACATTCATGGCCTGATACAATTTGTTTTGAAAATATTCTACGTCTTCGATGTTGCCGAGATTTTGACCACCAGGCAATGTGGTGATTTCTGTGCCCTTGCCGCCTTCGCGCCGTGGCATCCAGAAATCTTCCAGCATGTTCAGTGTGCGTTTTTCATCTCGCATTTCGCCAGTGGTGGCATCATAGGTCGTTTTGTTGCGATAACGATCCATGATGTTTTTAACATACTGTTCGGCTTTGCCGGTGGGCAAATTGCCTACATCGATGTAGAAAATTCTGCGTTCTGGTGCTCGGCTCATGCGGTAAATCACCAGTGCATCTTCGGTCATGCGCAGCTGGTTCACAATCTTGATGGCTTTGTGTAGATGACTCAACACCATGTTGCGATCCAAGTCCAAAAGACCGCTGGTGCAATAGGCTATGCTGTCGGGCGCAATTTTGATGCCCTGAGCTGCGGTGGCTGTGCTAGGCACCGTGGCCATCAGTCCCTTTTCATTGTACACAAAAAATTCTTCGATGCTCTCAATGAACTCTACGCCGGTTTTTTGATCTTTTTTCTTGTTTACCTTGCGAACTTTTTTGATCTTACGTGGATCAATGTAGCGAAGTTCCTGTATGCCTTTTTTGGGTTGACCAACATCCACTATCTTATGATAATAGGTGCGTCCGTCGATGTACCAGCGTTTAAAAATATCGTGACTCTTGCTGTTGAAGTCCATGAGCTTCAAAACATTATTAAACTCTTCTTCGATTTGTTTTTTAATGTTTTTGCTGAGTTCGACTTTTTCCAGATCCAGTTTAACAATCACTTCATCGTCGGCAGCGGCTACGGCTTCGTTAACAATGTCTTCAATGGCGCTGTCGCAGTCTGGATAACTGGCCACATCACGATAACGACTGATTAGATCGTTTTCACTTTTAGCTACAGTATCAATATCCAAGTAGGTGCCGAAGAAACCACTAGCATTAATGCTAGTGGCTCCGTCGTCGTTAAGCGGAGGAATGAAGCTCTGTTGTTTTTCTTCAGGCTTCTTCTTCGTCAGGGTATAGCCAAATAATGTAAGATCTGCCATGGTTTAATTAGCCAAAATTGAAGTATTGTGGTGCATAGGAAGTTTCGTAGTGCTGATACTGGAATGTTACAGTAAATGTTTCAATGGTATCGTTGTCGCCAAAACTCAGCGCGATGTCACTGATGTCGATAGGAAAAGCGTTGACGATTTTGTATTCCTTGAGCGGCAAACTATTGCGATCTAACTGTGTAACGGTTAAATCGGTTTGATAGTCTAGGGGCTTTAATTGACCCCCGTTGTTTACTGGATCATTTATCTGCGCCATCCATTGTTCCATGTTGTTGCGAACACTGAAACTTGCATCATTGAGCACAGTAATTGTCCAGGGTTGGAATATTCGCTCACCACCAAATTTTACTTCTCGCCCACGATATGGTACAATGGTGGGGTTCACCACGCTGCCCGGCAAGGCAGCGGCAGTAACTAAAAAATCACTCTGCAAACCAGCGGTTGTGAACGCTGCATTTGGCACCACAGAATCCGGATAATTCAATCGCACAACAAACTGGTTGGCGCGAACGCCCCCACCAGTTAAGGCACTTTTGAAATTATCTATATTGAAAAACGATTGCTCGGCCATTTATCTCTCCTGTTTAAATTGTTCGACTCTTAATTATGCTCCAATTTCCTCGAAGCTAATACCTGAACGAGTTGCTATGAAATTCAAGCTAATGAAGTTGATCGAACGTGCCGGCTTGATATAGATATCAGCCACAAATTCGTTGCGGTCAATTACCTCTGCAGTGTTGTTGGTGTCATCGCAAACCACACGGAAATCAATGATGCCACGACGACCCTGCACATCACGCAGGAATGGTTCTACCAATGCGCGGAATTGACTGCGAGTAAATCCATCGTTGAATTCAAACAGCTGGAACTTGGCCGCAGTTGCAATGGTTTTTTCAAGAATAATGAACAATCGACGAACATTGATGCGATCGAATGCACTGGGTTTGGCGCTCAGAGTTTTATCACCAAACAACAAAGTACCCAAACCAGGTTGTGTGATTACTGGATTGATTTG
>Ga0222713_10001136_pt1 | contig 30530 bp, 32 predicted proteins | sample C33_649DmetaG_FD_165061 | JGI IMG/M metagenome (GOLD analysis project Ga0222713, IMG submission 165061) | Estuarine water microbial communities from San Francisco Bay, California, United States - C33_649D | ecosystem: Environmental > Aquatic > Marine > Unclassified | place: USA: California... | reverse complement strand
TGCCGGATATGCGCCGGAAATGGCCTACTTCGAGTGCCTGCATGAAGTGAAGCTGATTGTCGACCTGATCTACGAGGGCGGCATTGCCAACATGCGTTACTCGGTTTCGAACACGGCCGAATATGGCGATTTCACCCGCGGGCCGCGCATCGTCACTGACGAGACACGCGCCGAGATGCGCAGAATTCTGACTGAAATCCAGACTGGCCAGTTCGCCAAGGAATTCATTCTTGAGAACAAGGCCGGCGCACCCACGCTGAAGGCGCTGCGCCGCATCGGCCAGGCGCATCAGGTTGAAACGGTTGGCGCCAAGTTGCGTGACATGATGCCTTGGATCAAGAAAAACCGCCTCGTTGATCAGACCAAAAACTAATCGATTTGCCGGCGGCCGGAGGGTTCCGGCCGTCTGTGCATTCGGTAGCGGTTTATTGGAGCAGTCGCGGGTTTTCTGCAGATGAAGTCTTATCCCCATCCGATCATTGCCCGGGAAGGCTGGCCTTTCATCGGGTTGACACTGCTGGCTGCCGCCGCAGTGCATGGTTATGCCGGTTTCGGTATGGCTTCCGGATTTCTGTGGTTTTTGCTGGTGTTCATGGTCCAGTTTTTTCGTGACCCGCCGCGCGAGATTCCGCAGGATCCCGGGGCTGTGCTTTCTCCTGCGGACGGACGTATTGTTCTCGTGGAGAAGGCGCGCGACCCGTACCTGGAACGCGATGCCCTGAAAATCAGCGTTTTCATGAATGTCTTCAATGCCCATTCCAATCGCAGTCCCGTGGACGGTTTAGTCGAAAAAACCTGGTATTTTCCCGGAAAGTTTTTCAACGCTGACCTCGACAAAGCGTCCGCTGAAAACGAGCGCGCAGTGATTTATCTGCGCACCGCTGATGGCCTGGACGTGACCTGCGTCCAGGTGGCAGGACTGATCGCGCGGCGTATTCTGTGTTATGCAAAAGAAGGCCAGCAGCTGGCACGGGGGGAACGATTTGGATTCATCCGATTCGGATCCCGGGTGGACGTTTATCTGCCGGTCAATGCGCAACCGCGTGTCGTGGTCGGCGACAAGGTGTACGCGACTGAAACCCTGCTAGCCGTTCTTAATTGATCCTTGGACAGCCGTTTTGGCTGCGCGGGGTTGTGCGGGTCACTATGGGTTAAGATGATCGTCTATGGCCGAAATCAGGGAACAAAACAAGGAACATAAGCTGTTTATCAAGTCGCGTTTCGCGCGGCGTGGTATTTATTGGCTTCCGAACATGTTTACGATTGCGGCGCTGTTCGCTGGATTCTATGCGGTGGTGCAGGCAGTTGGTGGGCGTTTCGAACAGGCGGCCATCGCCATATTCGTGGCGCTGGTGCTCGACGGGCTGGATGGCCGGGTGGCCCGGCTGACGCGCACCCAAAGCGCATTCGGTGCCGAACTCGACAGCCTTTCCGATATGGTTTCGTTCGGGGTTGCGCCGGCGCTGGTGGTCTATGTCTGGGCATTGAAGGATTTTGCGGCGATGAAGACCGTGCCGATGCTCGGGCCGTGGCTATCCACCAAGCTTGGCTGGATCGCCGCTTTTGTCTATTGCGCCTGTGCTGCATTGCGTCTCGCCCGTTTCAACACCAACATCGACGTGGTCGACAAGCGCTTCTTCCAGGGGTTACCAAGTCCCGCGGCTGCTGCGCTGGTGGCCGGTCTGGTGCTGGCAATGAGCGAATACCAGATACGCGGTGCCGACGTTAAATGGCTTGCCTGGGGGCTGACGCTGATTGCGGGTCTGACCATGGTCAGCAATCTGCGTTTCTATAGCGGTAAGGACATCAACCTGCGCAAGAGCGTACCTTTTTCTGCGGTGGTAGCGATCGCCCTGGGGTTTGTCCTTTTGATAGCCTTTGCCGGGACTTTGCCTGAAATGCTGTTTGCATTGTTTGTGGCTTACGGTCTTTCGGGCTACGTGCTGTGGGTCTATGACATGGTTCGGCGCAAGCCGGAACCGCCACCCGAGACACCCGCCGGCTGACAGGCTTGCGGCACGCAAAAAATAGCTATATATTTCATTACCATGTGTAGTCCAAAGCAGACCCAGAAGTTCCACACCGTTGCCGCGTTCCTGCCGGCAGGTCTGCTGCTGCGCGGCCGCGCGCGCTAACTTCACCTCCAATTTTGCAGTTCCCCGCCCGACCCCGATACGGTGTCGGAGATTCCGTTTACCAGGCAGGTGCTGATTGCACCTGCCCGAAGTTGATGCGAAGGTATTAATCATGGCCAAGGAAAAACTGATCATATTTGACACGACGATGCGCGACGGCGAACAGAGCCCGGGGGCATCAATGACCAAGGACGACAAGTTGCGCATTGCGCGGCAGCTGGAACGGATGCGCGTCGATGTCATCGAGGCCGGATTTCCCGCGGCCAGCGACGGCGACTTCGAGTCGGTGCAGGCGGTCGCCCGTGCGATCAAGGACAGTGCAGTCTGCGGGCTGGCGCGCGCCAACGAGCGTGACATCCGCCGCTGCGGCGATGCTGTCAGGGTGGCGGCGCGGCCGCGTGTGCATACCTTCATCGCGACTTCGCCGATCCACATGGAAAAGAAGCTGCGCATGGAGCCGTCGCAGGTCATCGACCAGGCGGTGCGCGCGATCAAATGGGCGCGTGAATACACGGACAACATCGAGTTCTCCCCTGAGGACGCGGGACGTTCCGACCTTGATTTTCTGTGCCGCATCCTCGAGCAAGTGATCAAGGCGGGCGCCACCACCATCAACGTGCCGGACACGGTGGGTTACACATTGCCCGACCAGTTCGGCCGCCTGATCCGCAACCTGCGCGAACGCATTCCCAATGCCGACAAGGCAATTTGGTCAGTGCACTGTCACAACGACCTCGGGCTCGCGGTCGCCAACTCGCTGGCCGCGGTACAGAACGGCGCGCGACAGGTGGAATGCACCATCAACGGGCTTGGCGAGCGCGCCGGCAATGCGTCTCTCGAGGAGATCGTCATGGCGGTGCGTACCCGCCAGGACATATTCGACTGCGACACCAATATCGATGCCACCCAGATCGTGCCCGCATCCAAGCTGGTTTCAGGGATTACCGGTTATCCGGTGCAGCCCAACAAGGCCATCGTCGGCGCCAATGCGTTTGCCCACGAGTCAGGCATTCATCAGGACGGGGTGCTGAAGCATCGCGAAACCTATGAAATCATGAGCGCCGAATCGGTGGGCTGGACCAACAACCGCTTGACCCTGGGCAAGCTGTCCGGGCGCAATGCGTTCAAGACACGGCTCCAGGAAATCGGCGTCGAGCTCGAGTCCGAGGAAGCGCTGAATGCCGCGTTCAAGCGCTTCAAGGAACTCGCTGACAAGAAGCGCGAAATTTTCGACGAGGACCTGCATGCGCTGATCACCGAGGAAAACCTCGAGCATGTGGAAAACGAACGCTATAACCTCGTTTCGCTGACTGCCCATTCAGAGACCGGCGAGCAGCCGTATGCGCGCATTGTCATGTCCGACAACGGCAAGGAACTGCCTTCGCAGGCGCAGGGCAGCGGCCCCGTGGATGCCGCATTCAAGGCGATCGAGGCGCTGGTTGCCAGCGGCGCTGAACTGCTGCTGTATTCAGTGAACGCGATCACCACGGGTACCGATGCCCAGGGTGAAGTCACCGTGCGTTTGTCCAGGGATGGCCGCATCGTCAACGGACAGGGTGCGGATACCGATATAGTGGTGGCGTCAGCCAAGGCCTACATCAATGCGCTGAACAAGCTGTATGCCAAGGCGGAACGGCTGAATCCGCAACTCTAGAATTAATCCGCCTACAACACAGGTTCGGCGGCCGCGGGATCAGCGATGCTGAAATGGCTGATCACGCTGGCCGTCGTGCTGTTTGTGCTGGGCCTCGCCGGGCCGTTGCTGTCAAAGATCGGACTTGGCCGTCTTCCCGGAGACCTGCGGCTGCGCCACCGCGGCCGCGAGTTCCATTTCCCTGTCGCCAGCAGCGTGATCCTGTCGCTGGTGCTTACGCTGCTGTTGTGGGCGCTGCGGATTTAGCGGCGCGAACGGCGCGCACGTGGCCGATGGCTGCGACGAAGAAAATCACCGACAGCACGGTTTCCGCTGCAGCAAGGCCGCCGCTCATCCCGCTTTCGCTATAGCTTCTCACCGTGCCTTCCGCAAAATAGGCGAGGATGAGCATGGTGGAAACGCGGTAGGTGTAGGCGTTGCCGCGGATGATACCCGGCAGGATCCACAGCAGGGGCAGGACTTTCAGCGCCAGCCAGGAACCACCGGGGCGCAGCGGCGCCAGTACGAGTTCCCAGGCGACGCAGGAAACAGCCAGCAGGATCAGGCTGGCCGACGCAGCCCGCCGCCAGGCTACTGCGCTGACCGTCACCTGGCGAGTCGCAGCACGATGTCTGCCAGGCGCCGGCCCAGCGCGAGGCAGAGTTTTTTCTCGTGCTCGGTCACCGGCAGATTTGAGGCTGCGCCCGCGTGATGGCTGGGCCCGTACGGCGTGCCGCCGCTGGCGGTGGTCAGCAGTTCGGGCGAGGTGTAGGGCAGTCCGACAATCAGCATGCCGTGATGAAGCAGCGGCAGCATCATCGATACCAGCGTGGTTTCCTGTCCGCCGTGGAGGCTGGCTGTCGAAGTGAATACGGCCGCCGGCTTGCCGGCGAGGGTGCCTTTCAGCCAAAGTGAAGAGGTGCCGTCCCAGAAATATTTCATCGGCGCAGCCATGTTGCCGAAGCGGGTCGGTGATCCCATCGCGAGTCCGGCGCATTCCTCGAGGTCACGCAGTTCCGCGTACGGTGCACCGGTGTCCGGTATGGTGTTTTCGGTGGCTTCGCTGACCGTCGACACCCGCGGCACGGTGCGCAGCCGGGCGACGGCCCCGGCCTGTTCGATGCCACGCGCGATCAGGCTGGCCATTTCCCGGGTTGCGCCGTGATGGCTGTAATACAGAACCAGGATTTCCGGCATGGATGTTGATTCGCCTGCGGGTGGAGGTTACTGCAATGCGGCGGCGCGCGAAGCCGGCGGTGTGTAGCGCCAGTTGCCGTGCCAGGCACGCAATACGAGGTCGGGGTATTCCGCTTTGCCGAGGCTGCCGTTGTAACGACCCAGCGCGCGGAACAGGTTGCCGTTTTCGATGTCGAGGTAGTGGCGCAGGATCACGCAGCCGTAGCGCAGGTTAGTGCGCAGGTGAAACAGATTCTGGTCGGCAGCGCCAATCAGCTTGACCCAGAACGGCATCACCTGCATGAAGCCGCGGGCGCCGGCGCTGGACACCGCGTATTTGCGGAAGGCGCTCTCCACCTGGATCAGGCCCAGTACCAGTTGCGGATCCAGCCCTGCGCGCTTGGCTTCATAGTGCACGGTCAGCAGGAATTCCTCGCGTTCCACCCGTTCCGGCATGCGTTTGGCCAGCCGCGGCGACATCGCGTTCAGCCAGGCGCGCGCTTCCTGTTCGTCGTCGAAAGCGATCACCGGCACCGCCTGATCGGCGATCGCGCGGTTCAGCGTGGCCTGCACGCTGGCGGACAGCGGTTCGTATTTTTGCGCACCGCCCCAACCGGTCGCCGGTGCAGCGATCAGGAAGATTCCGGTCAGGCCTGCGAGGAGTGGCCGCATACCATTGATTTTATTGATATTTGTGCGTCCGTCAAGGGCAGGTTGCGGGGTTCGGCATCGCGCCGGCCCTTGTATTCGAGCTGGCCTTCCTTGAGACCGCGGTCGCCGATGACGATGCGGTGCGGAATGCCCACGAGTTCCATGTCGGCGAACATCACGCCCGGACGCTCTTCCCGATCGTCGAGCAGCACGTCGATGCCGGCTGCGACCAGGTCGGCATGCAACCGGTCCGCCGCTTCCTTGACCTGCGCGCTCTTGCGGTAGCCGATGGGAACGATGGCGACATCGAAGGGCGCGATAGCCTCCGGAAATATGATGCCGCGCTCGTCGTGGTTCTGCTCGATGGCGGCGGCAACGATGCGCGTGACGCCGATTCCGTAGCAGCCCATTTCCATGATCTGCGATTTGCCCGTGTCGTCGAGGAAGGCGAGGTTCAGCGCCTTCGAATATTTGCTGCGCAGCTGGAAGATGTGTCCCACCTCGATGCCGCGGCAGAGGTCCAGCGTACCCTTGCCGTCGGGCGAGGGATCGCCGGCAACCACGTTGCGAATGTCGGCCGCAACCGGTTCCGGGAAGTCGCGTCCGATGTTGGCGCCGGTGTAGTGATGATCGTCGGCATTCGCGCCGACGACGAAATCCGCCATTGCCAGCACCGCGCGATCGGCGATGACTTTGCCGCTGAAGCCCACCGGGCCCAGAGAGCCCGGTTCCGCGCCGAACGCGGCCTTGATGGCCTCGGGTGTCGAGAAGGTCACCGGCTGGCGGACCTGCTCCAGCTTGCCGGCCTTGATCAGATTGAGTTCATGGTCGCCGCGCACCAGCAGCAGCAGCGGCTGGCCGTCGGCGCCGTCGACCACCACGGCCTTGACCGTGCGCTCCGCCGGCACCTTGAGGTAGGCGCACAACTCGGCAATGGTTTTGACGCGCGGCGTATGCACTTTCTGCAACGGCTGGGTCGCGGCGGGGCGCGGCGACTGCGGCGCGACTGCCTCGGCCAGTTCGACGTTGGCCGCGTAGTCCGACTGTGGGCAGTAGGCGATGGCGTCCTCGCCGGAGTCGGCGAGGACGTGGAATTCGTGCGATCCGGTGCCGCCGATGGAACCGGTGTCCGCGGCAACCGCGCGGAACTTGAGCCCCAGCCGGGTGAATATCCGGCTGTAGGTGTCATGCATGTTGCGGTATTCGCGCTCCAGGTCCTCGTAGTTCACATGGAAGGAATAGGCGTCCTTCATCACGAACTCGCGACCGCGCATCACGCCGAAGCGGGGTCGGATTTCGTCGCGGAACTTGGTCTGGATCTGGTACAGGTTCAGCGGCAGCTGGCGGTAGCTCTTGATCTCGCGCCGCACCACGTCGCTGACCACTTCCTCGTGCGTGGGGCCGAAGCAGAAGTCGCGCTGGTGACGGTCCTTGATGCGCAGCAGTTCCGGCCCGTATTGTTCCCAGCGCGTCGATTCCTGCCACAGCTCGGCGGGCTGCACCGCCGGCATCAGCAGTTCGATGGCACCGCCGCGGTTCATTTCCTCGCGGATGATGTTTTCGACCCGGCGCAGCACGCGCAGTCCGAGCGGCATCCAGGTGTAGACGCCGCTGGTCAGGCGCTTGATCAGTCCGGCGCGGAGCATCAGCTTGTGGCTGACGACCTCGGCTTCGGAGGGTGCTTCTTTCAGGGTGGAGATGAGAAATTGCGAGACGCGCATGCCTGTTCTGCTTCCGGAAAAACCCTTATTCTACAGAACCCTACAGGTTTCATATCCACATATCCCATGCGTTTTCTTCCCAAGTGGCGTCTGCGCAAACCCGCAGAAGACGCCAAAACCGTTTACGTCAGCGAAAAGTTCGGCGTGCGTTCTCTGCATATCGGCAGCGATACCGTGCAGAGCGCGATGCGGCTGGCCCGTCCGTATGACCTGGAGCTGGCTTATACCCGTTCAATGATGGCGTTCCTGCTGTTCAATGCGGAGCCGCGCAGTGTTCTCATGGTCGGCCTTGGGGGCGGCTCTGTGGCCAAATTTATTCATCATCACATGCCCGCAACCGATATCAGGGTTCTCGAAATTGATCCGCAGGTGGTGGCGATTGCGCGCCAGTGTTTCCACGTGCCGCAGGACGGTGCCAGATTCCGTGTCATCGTCGGTGACGGCGCCGAGCACATGGCGGGTCCGGGGGGCGCCGCGGATCTGATCATGGTCGATGGTTATGACGCCGAGTCGCATGTCGAGGAGCTGGCCACCCGCGAGTTCTATGAGAATTGCCGGCGGCGTCTGTCCGCGAAGGGGGTTCTGGTGGTCAACCTGTGGAGCGGCGACCGACAGTTCAACGAAACCCTCAAACGCATGGAGTCTTCTTTTCCCGACGCTACGCTATGTCTGCCTGCACGCAAACCGGGCAATGTCATCGCCTTCGCCTTTGGCACACCGCCGGGTCTATCCCGGTGGGTCGATCTTGAACACCGCGCTGCGTTGCTGGAAAAGCAATACGGGCTTGAATTCCCCCAATTCGTGACCGGTCTGCGAACCATGAACCGCCATGACGATACCGGGGTCTACACCTGAGGTTTCAGACTTCGCTTCAGGCTTTCAAAGGCACTGGATTTATGAAAAAATCAGGTCATATGTTTAACGCATTCGGGGATGACCATGATCGACAGAGATGGCTATCGCCCCAACGTTGGAATCGTTTTATGCAACGGCAAAAACGAGGTTTTCTGGGGTAAGAGGGTACGCGAACACTCGTGGCAATTCCCGCAGGGCGGCATCAAGGGTGGCGAGCGCCCTGAGGCGGCGATGTACCGCGAATTGTTCGAAGAGGTCGGATTGAAACCCGAGCATGTCCAGGTTCTGGGGCGTACTCGTGACTGGTTGCGCTATGATGTTCCCGAACGCTGGTTGCGGCGCGAGTGGCGCGGCAACTACCGCGGTCAGAAACAGATCTGGTTTCTGTTGCGCCTGGTGGGTCGTGATTGCGATGTCTGCCTGCGTGCTTCCGAAAAGCCCGAATTTGATGCCTGGCGCTGGAATGATTACTGGTCGGTAACCCAGGATGTCATCGAATTCAAGCGCGCGGTCTATGAACAGGCGCTCAATGAATTGTCCCGTTACCTGATTCGCGGCACAGCAGGGCGTAACCGCCGCAGGTCGCGTGGCGGCGAACGTCGTAACGCGGCTCAGCGTGATGTTTGATCGGCGATGTAATCCCGGCTTCTGCGGAGGAAAACATGAAGCGTGAATATCAGCCCTTGAAGTCAGCGTCACTGGGTGCCGATTCGGGATATGCGCAGCCGACCCAGAAGGTCCCGGAACAGGTCCGGATCGAAAGTCCCGCGGCCGAGGTGATGACCGACCTGACCCGGACTACAGCGGTGATCATACTGGCGGGCGATTCCGTCGATGAGGCCCATCACCGCATGATCCAGCGCGGTGTGCGTCTGTTGCTGGTCGTTGACCAGGATCGCAAAGTGCACGGCGTCATCACTGCCAATGACGTGCTGGGCGAGAAACCGGTCAAGGTGGCTGTGCAGCGTGGGGTGCCGCGCAGTGAGGTTCAGGTCCGCGACATCATGACGCCGCGCGATGCGCTGCAGGTGCTGGATTTCGCCGATGTTGGTGCCGCCAGCGTGGGTCATGTGGTTGCCACGCTGAAGGCGGCGGGGCGGCAGCATACGCTGGTGGTCGATCGCGACGAGCGTGGTAGACAGCGGGTGCGAGGAATTTTCTCGGCGACCCAGATCGCGCGCCAGCTTGGGGTGACCATTGCCACGGACACGGCGGTTCGCACCTTTGCCGAAATCGAGGCTGCACTGGCACGCTGAATGCTGTAATCATCGGCTACCGGTGGCGCCGGAGTTGACGGCGACTCGGTCCGATACTAAACTTCGCTTACAGATTAGATTAAGTCTAAAACCTGCAATTTGCCGCAGGACCGAGTGGCAAATATTAATTTAAATTATTGATTTAAAAGGAGTTTTTATGCAACTCAAGAACTCGAAAACGCATGGCAACCTGAAAGCCGCCTTCGCTGGCGAATCCCAGGCCAACCGCCGCTACCTTTATTTCGCAGCCAAGGCTGATGTCGAAGGCCAGAACGACGTGGCAGCCGTATTCCGTTCGACGGCTGAAGGCGAGACCGGGCATGCGCACGGCCATCTCGAATACATGGAAGCCTGCGGCGATCCGGCGACCGATCTGCCGATCGGCCGAACCCGCGAGAACCTGAAAGCGGCCATTGCCGGCGAAACCCACGAGTACACCGACATGTATCCGGGCATGGCGAAAACCGCGCGCGACGAAGGCTTCAGCGAAATCGCCGACTGGTTTGAAACCCTGGCCAAAGCGGAGCGTTCGCACGCCAACCGTTTCCAGAAAGCACTGGACGGCCTCTCGGACTGATTTTGTTTGCGATGTACGGCAACGTAAGAGGCGCGTTTGCGCCTCTTTCTTTTCCAGTGACCACTAATCGTTAATTTCGCCCATGACCATACGCGAAGGAAGTCTGGAAGCTCCGACCCGCCACCCGCTCGACTGGAAGTCGGCAGATTTCTATGACGAGGGCAAACTCAATCACGAGCTTGAGCGCGTATTCGACATCTGCCACGGTTGCCGTCGCTGCGTGAACCTGTGCACGGCTTTTCCCAAGCTGTTTGACCTGGTCGATGAAAGCCCGACCATGGAAGTCGACGGCATTCCCAAGAAGGATTACTGGGAAGTCATCGATCGCTGTTACCTGTGCGACATGTGTTACATGACCAAATGCCCCTACGTGCCGCCGCATGAATGGAATGTGGATTTCCCGCACCTGATGCTGCGGGCGAAGGCGGTCAAGTTCCGCAAGGGGGAAACGAGTTTCCGCGACAAACTGCTGTCGAGCACCGACGCGATGGGGAAGCTGGCATCGATTCCCGTGGTGGTGCAGATGGTGAATGCAGTGAACAAAACGCCACCGCTGCGCAAGGCCATGGACAGCGTGCTCGGCATCCACAAGGATCGCGTGCTGCCCGAATACGACAGCGCCAAATTCCGCTCGACGGCGACGCCCGATGCTTCGTTCCCGGTCAGGGATGGCAAGAACACCCCGGGCAAGGTGGCGATTGTCTCGACCTGTTATGTCAATTACAACGAGCCCGGCATCGGCCACGACCTGGTCAAAATCCTCGCCCACAACGAAATCCCCGCGATCGTGGTCGAGAAGGAAGCCTGCTGCGGCATGCCCAAGCTGGAATTGGGTGACCTCGACGCCGTTGCGCGCAACAAGGACATCAATATCCCGGTGCTGGCGAAACTGGCACGCGACGGATATGCCATCCTGACCGCGGTGCCTTCGTGCACGCTGATGTTCAAGCAGGAGCTGCCGCTGATGTTTCCGGACGACGCCGACGTCAAGGCGGTGGCCGAGGCGATGTTTGATCCCTTCGAGTACCTCGTGCTGCGGCACAAGGACGGTTTGCTCAAAAACAAATTCAGCAAGCCGCTGGGCAAGGTGTCGTACCACATACCCTGCCACCTGCGCGTGCAGAACATGGGGCAGAAGACACGGGAGCTGCTGGAGATGATCCCGGATACCAAGGTCACCACGGTGGAGCGCTGCGCGGGCCACGATGGCACCTGGGGCGTCAAAAGCGAGTATTTCGAGCAATCGATGAAAATCGGCCGCCCGGTGTTCCGCCTGATGGGTGAAGCCACCCCTGACTACATCAGCTCCGACTGCGCTATTGCCGGACGCCATATCCAGCAGGGCATGAGTGAAGGCGGGGTCGCAACGGGCGCCGCGCAGAAACAGCACCCCATTACCCTGATACGCATTGCCTACGGATTGTGAGAGATACCATGCCTCAGATTACCCGTGACAGCCTGATGCCGCTCGAAGCTTATGCCAGGGCGCGCCCGGAGTTCCGTGCCAAGGTCATGGCACACAAAAAAAACCGCGCCCTGCAACTCGGGGAAAACCTGACGCTGCTCTTCGAGGACGAACTGACCATCCGTTACCAGGTCCAGGAAATGCTCAGGGCGGAGCGGATTTTCGAGGAAGATGGCATTGTCGATGAACTCGAAGCCTATAACCCGCTGATTCCGGACGGCAGTAACTGGAAGGCAACGATGATGATCGAGTATCCGGACGAGACCGAGCGCCGGGAGAAACTTGCAGGGCTGATCGGCATCGAGGACATGGTTTGGGTGCAGGTAGAGGGCAGAGACCGGGTTTATGCCATCGCCGACGAGGACCTTGATCGCGAAAATGCGGATAAAACTTCTTCGGTCCATTTCCTCCGCTTCGAGTTGGATGTGGCGATGGTGCAGGCTTTGCGCGAGGGGGCTGCCCTGAAATCCGGCGTTGATCATCCGAATTATTCTGCCAAGGCCATCTTGTCTGAGGATATGCGCGCTTCCCTGCTGGCTGATCTATCCTGAGCGGGCTGTAGCGGGGGTTGGCGGTTCATCCTGTACAATCTGCGGATGTTTAGGTCAGCGGCTTCTTTATTGCAGGTCTGTGCGGCGGTTGCGGTCTTGATCTTGACCGGCCCGGCCCATGCCCAGACTCCCTGGGCTGACTGGGATTACACTTTTGACCGCGAGATCACCCCCTGGGCTGAAGTGCAGTCCCAGCTTCCTCCCTATCCTGTCGAAGAAAACATGATTTCTCTGGATATCGGAGCCGCCACGCAGCACCGTTTTTTTGTCGATGCCAAGTCGGTGTCCGTGGGCAAGGATGGCGTGGTGCGTTATACCTTTGTCATCAAGACTTCTGGTGGCGCGACCAATGTTTCCTACGAGGGGATACGCTGCGAATCGCGCGAACAGAAGTATTACGCAATCGGGCAAAAAGGCGGAGCCTGGTCGAGAGCGCGCAATCCCCAATGGCGCCGTATTGAATACCGGGAAATTTCCCCGTACCACTTTACCCTGGCGGATTTTGCCTGCCGGGGTAAATTCATCGCCGGCAACGCGGAGGAGATTGTTGCTGCTCTGCGCCGTGGACCGCAACGGCACAGCGTGATCGACTGATTCCCCGCCTGTCGCGGTCAGAGCAGAACCAGGTTGTCCCGGTGTATCAGTTCGGGTTCGTCAACATAACCCAGAATGGCTTCAATCCGGCTTGACGGCGTGCGCAGGATACGGCGGGTATCGGTGCTGTTGTAATTGATCAAACCGCGTGCAATTTCCCGGCCGGCCTCATCGACACAACTGACGGCTTCTCCGCGCTCGAAATCTCCCGACGCGGCATTGACGCCTACCGGCAACAGGCTTTTGCGGTCAACGACCAGCGCCTTGACTGCCCCCGCATCCAGAGTGAGGCGCCCGAGCACCTGCAGTTGATCGGCCAGCCATTGCTTGCGTGCGGCGATGGTGGCCTGCTGCGCCAGCAACTGGGTGCCGAGACGCTCGCCTGCTGCAAGCCGCAGCAGTACGTCGGGCTCACGGCCCCAGGCAATGACGGTGTCTGCACCACTGCGCGCTGCACGTTTGGCAGCCAGCACCTTGGTCAACATGCCTCCGCGGCCGATGGCGGTGCCGGCCGCTCCCGCAATCGTTTCCAGATGCGGATCTCCGGCAATGGCCTCGGCGATCGGTTTGGCAGACGGATTTTTGCGCGGATCGGCGTCGAAGAGCCCGCGCTGATCAGTCAGTATGACCAGCGCGTCGGCTTCGATCAGGTTGGTAACCAGTGCCGCAAGGGTGTCGTTGTCACCAAAACGGATCTCATCCATGGCGACCGTGTCATTTTCATTGATGACCGGAATGACACCCAGGTCGAGCAGGGTTCTCAGGGTGGAGCGCGCATTAAGGTAGCGCTTGCGGTCAGAGAGATCATCATGCGTCAGCAGGATTTGCGCTGAACGCAGTCCGTGGCCGCGGAAGCAGGATTCGTAGACCTGGACCATGCCCATCTGGCCTACCGCCGCAGCGGCCTGCAGTTCGTGCAGGGCATGGGGCCGGCGTGACCAGCCCAGCCGCTGCATGCCTTCGGCGATGGCGCCGCTCGAAACCAGCACGACTTCCCTGCCGTCGGTGCGCAGGCGTGCAATTTGCTCCGCCCAGCCGGTCAGCGCAGCATGGTCGAGACCCAGCCCGGCATTGGTGACTAGGCCGCTGCCGACCTTGACTACCAGGCGACGCGCTTTTTTTACCAGTGATTCACCGCTGCCGGAGTTGTTCATGTGCCGGTCTTTGCCGATTTCTTGCCCGCCGATTTCCGTTCTCCGCCGTTTTGCAGGTGCTCCATTACGGCATACACCAGTTCACGGCAACCCTCACCGCTGACCGCGGAAATGGTAAAGCATTTGTGCTTGGACCCCAATTTTTTCAACAGCATCTTCACATGTTTTTCGCGTTCATCGCCTGCAAGCAGGTCGATCTTGTTGAACACCAGCCATCGCGGTTTTCGGTAAAGCTTCTCGTCATATTTGCGCAGTTCCCTGACGAGGGCTTTGGCATCGCCCGCCACGTCGGCTTCGGGATCGGCCGGCAGTATGTCTATGACGTGCAGCAGCAGCCGCGTGCGAGCGAGATGGCGCAGGAACTGGTGGCCGAGGCCGGCGCCCTCCGCAGCCCCCTCAATCAGGCCGGGAATGTCGGCGACCACGAAGCTGCGGTTATCGTCGACCCGCACCACGCCCAGGTTGGGGTGCAGGGTGGTGAACGGATAATCGGCCACCTTGGGACGCGCAGCCGAGATCGCGCGGATCAGGGTCGACTTCCCGGCGTTGGGCAGACCGAGCAGCCCGACGTCGGCCAGGACCTTCAGCTCCAGGCGTAGATTTCGCGACTCGCCGGGTTCACCGTGGGTAAACTGCCGCGGAGCACGGTTGATGCTGGATTTGAAATGGAGATTGCCCAGCCCTCCGGCACCGCCCTTGGCCAGCGTCACCTGTTCGCCGTCGCGTGCCAGGTCAAACAGGATCTCGCCGGATTCCTCATCGCTGATCACGGTGCCCACCGGCACGCGCAGGACAATGTCAGGCGCAGCACGTCCGAAACAGTCAGAACCCATACCCTTCTGGCCATTCTTGGCGCGATGGATGCGGGCGTAACGGTAATCGATCAGCGTGTTGATGTTGCGGTCAGCGATGGCGAAAATGCTGCCCCCGCGGCCGCCGTCACCACCATCGGGTCCTCCGCGCGGCACGAACTTTTCCCGGCGGAAACTGGCAACACCGTCTCCGCCCTTGCCGGCATGGACCTCGATCCGTGCTTCATCAATGAATTTCATGGGATACCAAACAAAAAAGGCCCTGTCGTTCAACAGGGCCTTTGATTAACAGTGACGCTAGATCAGGCGGGAACGACGCTTACGGTCAGACGCTGCTGCGGGCCCTTTTCCGTGAACTGGACACGACCTTCAACCTTGGCGAACAGGGTATGGTCGCGGCCGGTGCCTACGTTTTCACCGGGGTGTACCTTGGTGCCACGCTGGCGCACGATGATGCTGCCCGCGGGAATCAGTTCACCGCCGAAGCATTTGACTCCCAGCCGCTTCGATTCTGAATCACGGCCGTTACGCGAACTGCCGCCTGCTTTCTTGTGTGCCATCTTGAGTGCTCCTAGCCAGCGATGCCGGTGATTTCGAGTTCGGTGAAATTCTGCCGGTGACCCTGAGATTTACGATAGTGCTTGCGCCGGCGCATCTTGAAAATATTGACCTTGTCGCCACGGCCGTGGGCGATGACCTTGGCCTTGACGGCAGCACCGGACAACGTGGGGCGCCCCAGTTTGACGTTGCCGTCCTCGGCGATCATCAGCACCTGATCCAGCGTGACTTCAGAACCTACGTCACCGTTCAGCTGCTCAACCTTGATTTTTGTTCCGGCGCTTACGCGGTACTGCTTGCCGCCGGTTTTGACTACCGCATACATGGTGAATCCCTTTGTGCAAACTGCGGAAAGCCGCGAATTATACAAGCGCAAGGGTATTCAGTCAAAGCCATCGGGGTTGCTTGGCCAAGGCATTAATCCTTTAAAATCATAAGGATATTGTATTACACCCCGGTTGCGCCGGGATCATGATGCCGAAGCCGGGCAGCGAAATTGCTATCATTCGCCTTTTTCCCCAGACCGTGTTCCTCGAAGAACTTCGCCAGTTGCTTGCCGCCGACATGCAGTCCGTGGATCGCGAGATCCGCGACCGCCTGCATTCGGAAGTGGTGCTGATCCGGCAGGTGGCTGAATACATCATCGGCGGCGGCGGCAAGCGGCTGCGCCCGGCTCTCGTGCTGCTGTCTGCGAATGCACTCGGCTACCGCGGCACCGCACATCATACGCTGGCTGCCGTCGTTGAATTCATCCATACCGCGACGCTGCTGCATGACGATGTGGTCGATGAATCGGCCATGCGCCGCGGGCGGCCCACGGCCAACCGGCTGTTTGGCAACGCCGCCTCCGTGCTGGTGGGGGATTTCGTCTATTCCCGTGCCTTCCAGATGATGGTGAATGTTGACGACATGCGGGTGTTGCGGCTGCTGGCAGATACCACCAACGTAATCGCCGAAGGGGAAGTTCTGCAACTGATGAATTGCCGCAATGCCGATATCGACGAAGCCGGTTATCTGCAGGTCATCCGCTACAAGACGGCAAAACTTTTCGAGGCTGCAGGACGACTCGGAGCCATACTCTCGGGAGCCAACGCCGAGATGGAGTCAGCGATGGCGGCTTACGGCAGCCATCTGGGCACGGCATTCCAGCTGATCGACGATGTGCTGGATTACTCCGGAGACGCCGGGGTGATCGGCAAAAACGTGGGCGATGATCTTGCCGAGGGCAAGCCGACACTTCCGCTGATCCGGGCGATCCGCCATGGTGCTCCGGAAGATGCGGCGCTGGTGCGTCGGGCGGTGTCAACCGGGGGGCTGACCGAGCTGGATGGAGTGCTTGCGGCGATACGCCGTTCCGGCGCGCTGGAATATGCGCGCGGGCAGGCTGAAGCCGAGGCACTGGCTGCGCAGGGCGCTTTGGAGGTCGTGCCGCCCTCGCGTTACCGGGATTCTTTGATACAATTGGCGTCGTTTGCGGTAACGCGAACACATTGACGGCAAGGGCACGTGCAGCGTGCCCTTGTTGTTTGTTGCAATCTTGTTTGTGGCATTCGGGGTGTAGCTCAGCCTGGTAGAGTACTGCGTTCGGGACGCAGGAGTCGGAGGTTCGAATCCTCTCACCCCGACCAGGATTTGCCGAGGCGTGGTTCAATCTTTTTCCCGGGACGACGCCTCTTCCTCCGGACATGCATGTCCGGCGCCCGCTCAGTGCGATCTGGTGAGTTTGCCGGCAACGCTGCCTACGGCCTCGGCCCCGCAGGCGCAGACGTTTCCCGCCGAAGTTCTACTGGTGATATGGTTTTGCTTTCCGGCAGGGTCCGGTTGCCCGATGGACGGGGCACTGCGGTTTTCGCCGGCGGGACTACGAGATTCGGGAGGCGACAGATTGGTTACCAAAATCCTGCTCGTCGCAATCGTGATTGTGGCGGCGTTTTTCCTGATGCGCGGATTACGCAGGCCATCGGACAACGATCCGTCAGGGTCTTCACGCACCGAGGGTGGGGACATGGTGCGTTGCCTGCGCTGCGGAATACACGTTCCGCGTGAAGAAGCGCTGGGCTCGGAAGGACGCTATTTCTGCTCGGCAAACCATCAACGGGAATACGGCGATCATTCCTGAGAGCGCGATGACGGCTACCGAACGGAACGGCCAGGCCGGCCCGCCCCCGGGACAGGTTCCGGAAACCTATTGGCGCTCGCTGCTGTTGTTCAACGGTTATCGTGCGGCGGCAGCAGCATTGCTGCTCATGGCCACGGTCATCTGGGGTTCGACGCTGCAATTCGGCTTGCGCGACATGCGCCTGTTCACCATTTGCGCCGCGGGCTATCTCGTGTTTTCCATCGCGATGTTCGTTGTCATCCGGACCCGCGAACGCTTCAACTGGCAACTGGCGATCCAGGTAGGCGGCGACATCGGTTTTGTCGTGCTGCTGATGTATGCGAGCGGCGGCATGTCCAGCGGACTCGGGCTGCTGCTGTTGACATCGCTGGCTGCGGCCGGACTCGTGACGCGCGGGCAGTTGACGCTGTTTTTTGCCGCAGTCGCCACCATCGCGATATTGCTCGAGCATACCTACGAGGTGCTGCGGTTTTCGGAGAGTGGAGCGCAATACGCCCAGGTCGGCCTGCTGTCGATCGGATATTTCGCGATTGCATGGCTGGCACACACACTGGCCTCCCGAACGTTGGCCAGCGAAAGGCTGGCTGCCCAGCGGGAAATCGATCTCGCCAACCTGGCCCAGGTCAACCAACTGGTGATCCAGGACATGGAGCACGGCGTCATCGTGGTTGACGGCGAGGGTGTCATACGTCAGATCAACAGTGCCGCCCTGAGGATGATCGGTGTCGCGAAAGGATCTGGCCCGATCTCGCTGCGGGAACACATGCCGCGGCTGCATGACCGTTTTGTGACCTGGCTGCATGACCGGGAAGAACGGGATATCGACACTTTTGACGTCCATACCGGACTTCGTGCGCGCCTGGTGCCGGTTGCGCCGCGGCGGGGTGCCGGCGCGGTCATTTTCCTCGAGGATCTTGCGCGCCTGCAGGCCGAGGCACGGCAAATGAAACTCGCGGCGCTGGGCAGGCTGACCGCCAACATCGCCCATGAAATCCGCAATCCGCTGGGAGCGATCAGTCATGCCGCCGAACTGCTCCAGGAGGAATCCGGAGTGTCGTCTGGGGCGCTCAGGCTGACCACCATCATTCGCGATAACACCCGTCGTCTGGATCGCATGGTCAACGACGTGCAGGCACTGAACCGCGGCGAGCGTGCGAAAAGAGAGCGATTCAGCCTGGCTCCCTATCTGCGGACATTTGTCGAGCAATTCATTGCCACTGAAAAACTGGAGCCCGGCACCATCGACCTGCAGCACGACGTTGATCCCCATGTGCTGTTCGACCGCGATCACCTCAACCAGGTGCTGTGGAACCTGTGTCAGAACGCGCTGCGTCATTCGCGGCGAGGTCCGGCCAGCATCCGCCTGCAGGTCAGGCGCGCCATCCGCGGCAATGCGGTAAGATTGGAAGTGGTGGATGACGGGCCGGGTATTCCGCCTGAATCGCGCAGCAAACTGTTCGAACCGTTTTTCACGACGTCGCCGGGCGGGACCGGGCTTGGACTGTACCTGGCGCGCGAAATCTGCGAAGCCAACGGCGCTTCTCTTGAATATGTGGAAACCGCCGCCGGTACGCGCTTTGCCGTGACCTGTGCGGCCGGCTGAAGGGAAAACATTGGCAACCGGCCAGATACTGGTAGTTGATGACGAGGCGGACATCCGGGAACTGCTCGGCATGACGCTGATCCGCATGGGTCTGGAACCACATTGCGCCGGCAGTGTTTCGGAAGCCCTGTCCATGCTGGGGAAAAACACTTTCGAGCTTTGCCTTACCGACATGCGGCTTGCGGATGGCGACGGGCTGTCCATAGTCGAGCACATCACCAAACATCATCCCAGTCTTCCCGTCGCCGTGATCACCGCCCACGGCAGTGCGGAAAACGCGGTTGCCGCGCTCAAGGCGGGAGCGTTCGACTACCTGGGCAAACCGGTTTCCCTCGACCAGCTTCGGGCATTGGTGAGAACTGCGCTGAAGCTGCCGCGACCGGGCGCGGAGCAGCGGGGTGGCGAAACCGCACCGGTTGCAGGCGCGCCGCGACTGATTGGCAACTCTACGCTGATGATGCAGGCCAGGCAGATGATCGACAAACTGGCGCGCAGCCAGGCACCGGTCCAGATCCGTGGGGAGTCGGGTTGCGGCAAGGAACTGGCAGCGCGGCTGATCCATCTGAACGGCGCCCGTCGCGAGAATTCCTTTGTTGCGGTGAATTGCGGTGCCATTCCGGAGAACCTGATGGAATCAGAGTTCTTCGGCCACAAGAAAGGCGCATTCACCGGTGCGGTGGCTGATCACGACGGATTTTTTCAGGCCGCCAGTGGCGGCACGCTGTTTCTGGACGAAGTGGGTGATCTGCCGCTGCCGATGCAGGTCAAGCTGTTGCGCGCGATCCAGGAAAAACGCGTACGCAAGGTGGGATCCACCAGCGAAGAACCGGTGGACGTGCGCATCATCAGCGCCACCCATCGCAATCTCGCGGATGAGGTGCAGGGCGGTTCCTTCCGGCAGGACCTGTACTACCGGCTGAACGTCATCGAACTGCGCATGCCCGCGTTGCGCGAATTGCGCGAAGACATTCCCCTTTTTGCCGAGGCGGTGCTGGCGCGCCACGCCATCGACGGCCGTAAACCGGTTTTGTCTCCTTCAGCGGAGCTTGCATTGCAGTCGTACCCGTTCCCGGGCAATGTCCGCGAACTGGAGAACATACTGGAGCGGGCCGTGGCTCTGGCGAGTGGCAACGAGATATCGGTGGAGGATCTGCAGCTTGCCGACGAGCGCCCGCCTGAAACCGATGCCAGGATCGAGGGCTTGCCTCTGCCCGAGCGGCTTGAGGCCGTCGAGCGCAAGGCGATCATGGATGCCCTGGAACGTACGCGTTACAACCAGACGGCGGCCGCCAAGTTGCTGGGTATTTCCTTCCGCGCGCTGCGCTATCGCATCCAGCGCCTCGGGATCAAGCAGGAACTCGACGCCAAACCCTGAGCATCCGGGATGATCATCGATCCTGAGGGTTACTGTTCCGCTGCCACGAGCATCCCTTCGCCGAATTGCGACGATCGGCCGCCGGGCATGGCTGTCGAGTTGATAGTCATCCACAACATCAGCCTGCCACCGGGAATATTCGGTGGCCCGGAAATCATCGAACTATTCACCAACCGGCTGGATGCGCAGGCGCATCCGTATTTTGCCGGCATCGCATCGCTGCGCGTATCCGCTCATTTCCTGATTCGTCGCGATGGCGCGCTGCTGCAGTTCGTGCCCTGCTCGAAGCGGGCCTGGCATGCCGGCGAATCGAACTGGCAGGGGCGTACGCGCTGCAACGATTTTTCAATCGGCATCGAACTTGAAGGTTGTGACAGCAGCGTATTTGAGGATGCCCAGTATGCGACCCTCGCCACACTGGCCCGCGCCATTTGTGTGCGCTATCCGATTGTTGCCAGCACCGGGCATGCCGATATCGCTCCCGGCCGCAAAACCGACCCCGGTCCCCATTTCGACTGGGTTCGTTATCACTCAGCACTAAAAAAACAATAAAAAACAGGTAGTTAGATCATCCTAACCTAGCGCCCGGGCAGTCGCCCCGGCGATCTATGGCTCGTTTCCCGCAGAAGTGTTTTGTCAGGCCACGCAATGCCTGACCTGCACAATTTTTGTGCAAATAATCCAGCGCTTATAGACGCTTCCTGCTGTTTCTCAAGAACTTTTTAAAAAAGTGTCAAAAGCTATTGCGGATTCAATATTGGGCTACTAGAATTCGTCGAAATTGATATGCCGACCACTATATGTTGTGGTTTGGCTGGGCGGAGGACGTTGCCTCCGGCACCTTAAAAAATACAGAAAAATCAAGGAGTAACGAATATGCACGTCGCCGCAGAAACCAACCAGTTCCGCGCTGTACCCCAACCAGCAACAGTCGAAGATGCGGAACGGCAAGCGGCCTACGCCCAGTACAAGATCATCCGGCGCAATGGTTCGGTGGTTGGTTTCGAGCCTGCAAAAATCGCCATCGCGATGACCAAGGCGTTCATCGCTGTCAATGGCGGCCAGGGCGCTGCATCCGCCCGCGTGCGCGAGCAGGTCACTGCACTGACCGAAAACGTGGTCGGTGCGCTGATGCGCCGTCAACCCTCCGGCGGCACGTTCCACATCGAAGACATCCAGGACCAGGTTGAACTCGCGCTGATGCGCATGGGCGAACATCACGTCGCCCGCGCCTACGTCCTTTATCGAGAAGAACGCGCCAAGGAGCGTGCCCGCCAGCGTGAAGTGCAGCCTGCGGCGGTCGCCGAGCGGGAGCACGTGGTCAATGTGGTCGATGGCGGTGTCACGCGTCCGCTGGACGTGCCGCGGATTACCGCGCTGGTGAACGGTGCCTGTGCCGGGTTAGGTCACGAGGTCCGCGCCCAGCCGATCCTGGAGGCGATGCAGCGCGATCTCTATGACGGGGTGCCGATCGAGGAGGTGCGCAAATCGCTGATCCTCGCCGCGCGCGGCCTGATCGAGCAGGATCCCGGCTACAGCTATGTCACCGCCCGCCTGCTGCTGCACACGCTGCGGCTGGAAACCCTGGGCGAGGAAGTCACCCAGGAGGAAATGGCGACGCGGTATGCCGAGTATCTGCCGAAATTCATCGAGATGGGCGTCGCCGCGGAACTGCTCGATGAGCGTCTGGCGAGCTACGACCTGAAGGCGCTGGGTTCTGCGCTCGACGCGCAGCGCGACCTCAAGTTTGCCTACCTCGGCCTGCAGATCCTCTACGACCGCTATTTCCTGCACATCGAAGGCCGCCGCATCGAACTGCCGCAGATCTTCTTCATGCGTGTGGCGATGGGGCTTGCACTGAACGAGCCCGAGGGCTCGCGGGAAGCGCGTGCCATCGAGTTCTACAACGTGCTGTCCAGTTTCGACCTGATGAGCTCGACGCCGACGCTGTTCAACTCCGGCACCCGCCGCTCGCAGCTGGCAAGCTGCTACCTGACCACGGTGTCCGACGACCTAGACGGCATCTACGAGGCAATCAAGGAAAACGCGATGCTGCAGAAGTACGCCGGCGGCATCGGCAACGACTGGACCCCGGTGCGCGCACTGGGTGCCTACATCAAGGGTACCAATGGCAAGTCGCAGGGCGTGGTGCCGTTCCTCAAGGTGGTCAACGATACCGCCGTCGCGGTGAACCAGGGTGGCAAGCGCAAGGGCGCGGTGTGCTCCTACCTCGAGACCTGGCACCTCGACATCGAGGAATTTCTCGAGCTGCGCAAGAACACCGGTGACGATCGTCGTCGTACCCATGACATGAACACCTCGAACTGGATTCCCGACCTGTTCATGAAGCGCGTCATGGAAAACGGCGAGTGGACACTGTTCTCGCCGTCCGATGTGCCGGACCTGCACGAAAAATTCGGCAAGTCATTCGAAAAGGCCTATCTCGAATACGAGGCGCAGTGTACGCGCGGCGAAATGAAGCTCTACAAGAAGGTTCCGGCCAACCAGCTGTGGCGCAAGATGCTGACCATGCTGTTCGAGACCGGGCATCCGTGGATCACCTTCAAGGATCCGTGCAACCTGCGCTCGCCGCAGCAGCACGTCGGTGTCGTGCACAGCTCCAACCTGTGCACCGAGATTACGCTGAACACCGGCCCCGACGAGATCGCGGTATGCAACCTGGCCTCGGTCAACATGCCCGCCCACCTCGACCTGTCGACGGGGCTCCTCGACATGGAGAAACTGAAACGCACTGTCGGCACCGGCATGCGCATGCTCGACAACGTGATCGACCTCAATTTCTACAACGTCAACAAGGCGCGCAATTCCAACTTCAAGCACCGTCCGGTCGGCCTGGGCATCATGGGCTTCCAGGATTGCCTGCACATGCTGCGCATACCCTATGGCTCTCCGGCTGCGGTCCAGTTTGCCGACCGCTCAATGGAGCAGGTGGCCTACACCGCCTATTCCGCGTCGGCCGACCTGGCTGAAGAGCGCGGGCCGTATTCCACGTTCAAAGGTTCCCTGTGGGACCGCGGCATCCTGCCTCATGATTCCCTGAAGGTTCTTGCCGAGGAGCGCGGCGGTTATGTTGACTGCGAAATGTCCACCACGCTGGACTGGGACGGACTGCGCAGTCGCATCCAGCGCGGTGGCATTCGCAACTCGAACTGCATTGCCATTGCGCCGACGGCGACCATCGCCAATATCACCGGCCTTTCCCAGTGCATCGAGCCGACCTATCAGAACCTGTATGTCAAATCCAACCTGTCGGGCGAATTCACCGTCGTCAACGAATTCCTCGTCCGTGATCTGAAGAGACTCAATCTCTGGGACGAGGTGATGGTTGCCGACCTGAAATACTTTGACGGATCACTGGCCAAGATCGATCGCGTCCCGCCGGACGTGCGCAGCCTGTATGCCACGGCTTTCGAAATTGATGCGAGCTGGCTGGTGGAATGCGCGGCGCGGCGCCAGAAATGGATTGACCAGTCACAGTCGCTGAATATCTACATGGCCGGCGCTTCGGGCAAGAAACTCGATGACACATACAAGCTGGCATGGTTGCGCGGACTGAAGACCACGTACTACCTGCGTACTCTGGGCGCGACATCGACCGAGAAATCGACCACCGGCATCGGGCAGTTGAATGCGGTTCCTGCCGACGGCGGAGTTGCCGCGGAAGCGCAGCCCAAGGTGTGTTCGATACTCGATCCCGAATGCGAGGCTTGTCAGTAGGCGCGAATCAGGAGGATGACGGAGAAACCAGGCAGTTTGCCGGAAAAGGGTCAGCTTCACGGCAGGGGCGGCGGTATCACCAAAAGCAATTATCAAGATCCGCCAATCCCTGACGAAGGTGTCCACCCACAAAGCCAATAAAGGAGACTGAGCATGTTGCAGTTTGAGGAAACCGGAGCGAACTCCGGAACATCAGCAAGACAAAACACGGTAGTGGATCGCGCGCCCGCGGAGGCGCCCGCCGACAGCGCGTCGCGGCGCGTCAATATCGCTGACAAGCGCATCATCAACGGCCGCACCGACGTCAACCAGCTGGTGCCGTTCAAGTACAAGTGGGCGTGGGACAAGTATCTTTCGGCGTGCGCAAACCACTGGATGCCGCAGGAAATCCAGATGAGCCGCGACATCGCGCTGTGGAAAGACCCCAACGGCCTGACTGAAGACGAGCGCCGCGTCGTCAAGCGCAACCTCGGATTTTTCGTCACCGCCGATTCGCTGGCGGCGAACAACATCGTGCTCGGCACCTATCGCCACATCACCGCGCCCGAGTGCCGGCAGTATCTGTTGCGCCAGGCGTTCGAGGAGGCGATCCACACCCACGCCTACCAGTACATCGTCGAGAGCCTCGGCCTCAACGAAGGCGAGATTTTCAACGCCTACCACGAAGTCTCGTCGATCCGCGACAAGGATGAGTTCCTGATCCCGTTCATCGACGTGCTGACCGACCCCGCGTTCAAGACCGGCACGCCTGAAAACGACCAGAAACTGCTGAAGAGCCTGATCGTGTTCGCTTGTCTGATGGAAGGACTGTTCTTCTACGTCGGCTTTACGCAGATTCTCGCGCTGGGCCGCCAGAACAAGATGACCGGCGCCGCCGAGCAGTACCAGTACATCCTGCGCGACGAGTCGATGCACTGCAATTTCGGCATCGACCTGATCAACCAGATCAAGCTCGAGAACCCGCATCTGTGGACGGCGGATTTCCGCGAGGAACTACGCGTGCTGTTCCGCAAGGGCGTCGAACTCGAGTACCGCTATGCCGAGGACACCATGCCGCGCGGCGTGCTCGGACTCAATGCGGCGATGTTCAAGGAATATCTGCGCTTCATTGCCAACCGCCGCGCGCAGCAGATCGGACTGGAGACGCTGTTTGAGGGGGCGACCAATCCGTTCCCGTGGATGGCAGAAATGATCGATCTCAAGAAAGAACGCAATTTCTTCGAAACCCGTGTCATCGAGTATCAGACGGGGGGCGCGCTGTCCTGGGACTGAAGGTCAGGGGAACAAAGGGGGAGCAGTCATCCAAACATCATGCGGTTTGCATCGTTTCAGTAAAAACCACCTTCGGTGTCGATGAAAAAACACAGCCGGCGGCGCAGCGCACTGCAGAAAAAAATGCAGGGTGCCGCCGCCGGATTTTTTGTTGAATCCGATTATCAACGACAAGGAGCACGCCCTTGGCACTCAGTCTGAAGTTCCGGAGATACCGCAGTCGCAGGACGCATCTGCATACGGTTACCGAACTGCGCGCGGAAGACAACTGCACGCTGTGGCTGCGTTTCGATGACGGGCTTGAGGGTCATGTCTATCTCGGGGACCTGGTGGAAAGCACTGCGCTCGAGGTGTTGTCCGATGCGGCCCTGTTCAGGCGGGTGGCTTTCGATCCGGTATCCAATGTTCTGACCTGGAGCGGAGGAATTCGCGTCGATCCGGACATTTTGTACCGCAACCTGGCCAGCCAGGCTTGCACGGTCTTGCATTAGCGGAGATGAGTCGAGGATGTCGCTTGCGTGTCGACATCGGGGCGTGCGGAAAAACCGGAAGGTGACGCACAGGGCAGGTGGACGGTAACGGAGGTTTACATGGCTAAAGCGAAAAAGAAGGCGGCAAAGAAAAAGGCAGGAAAGAAAAAGAAGGTGGTGGCGAAGAAAAAAATGTCCAGGGCGGCTGCGAAAGGTGCGGGCCGGAAGACAGCCAAAAAAAAGCCGGCTCGAAAGCCGGCGAGTAAAAAAGCAGTCAAGAAAAAGCCTGCCGCCAAAAAACGCGCTTCAGCCAGGAAACCGGCCTCGCGGGTGGCGATGCCTGCTTCCGTGCCTTCGCGCCCCATCGCTGTTCCAGGTGCATGGCCGTTCCCGATGGGGAACAAGCCCTGACCAGTTGCCTGACGGCGGGGTCGGACTCGGGAGTCGTCTGACGCCTGTCGTAGAAGGCAGTTGCGGTGGTGCAGGCAGGACAGCAAAGATATCGAATCTGCTCCTTCTGGGCAAGATCGGAGAGGGTTCCGGCGACGGCGATCGTCAAAAAAACTGTTAATATTCAATTGGTTGTAAAAAAACAAAAAAATCTATCCACAGGCCGAATCTGAATTTACACACAGGCTCCCGCAGCGGATTTCCTGGTTTTTTGCAGCGCCAACCCTCCCCGGCAGGATTCGAAAACAGTTCAGTACAGACCCCGCCCGAGGTCGTTTAACATCTGCAAATGAACGCATTCCGGTGGATACCCGCGCTGTTGTTGTTATTGCAGCCGTATTTCGTGGCGGCACAGCAAACCGATGTCGTTAAGCGCACCACGCGCGCAAGCTATGCGGATGTAAAGGAGCGGGTTGTTTTTGCGCTCGAAAATCGCGGCCTGGTCGTGACATACACCGCCAAGGTGGGGGAAATGCTGGACCGTACCGGCAAGGACATCGGCGCCGGCGGCCGGATCTATCGCAACGCGGAAGTGCTGACCTTCTGCAGTGCGCTCATTTCTCGGGAAACAATGACCGCAGATGCGAGTAACATTGTGCATTGTCCGTACTCGATCGCGGTCTACAACCTCGAGGCGGATCCGGCCCACGTGCATGTCGCTTTCCGTGTTCCGGGCAAGGGCAACGGCCCGGCGTCGGCAGCCGCGATGGCCAAGGTGCACAAGCTGCTGGATGATATTGTGCGGGAAGCCATACCGTAGCATTGGGTGACAGAGAAAAATTTTCAGAGGGAGGATGATCATGGCGTCACGTTTTGTCGGGCTTCAAGTTTTTGCTGTCGCATTTCTGGGGCTGATTTCATTTGGTGTTGCCGCACAGGACAGCTGTTCGCACCGGGGGCAGCTGGATAATCTGTATTGCGACGAAAACAAGGATCTGGTCGCGGACACCCCCAAGGATGCCAAGCGGCTGAAAAATCCGAACACCCTGGTGTTCACCTACACGCCGGTGGAAGACCCGGCTGTTTACGAAAACGCCTTCAAGCCTTTCCTGACCCACCTGTCCCAGTGCACCGGCAAGCGGGTGGTGTATTACGCGGTCAATTCCAATGCTGCGGAAATCGAAGCCATGCGCGCCGGGCGGCTGCATGTCGGCGGTTTTTCGACCGGCCCCACCGGGTTTGCGGTCAATCTCGCCGGTGCTGTGCCGTTCGCGGTCAAGGGCTATGAAAAGGACTTCCAGGGCTACAACCTGCTGCTGATCGTCAAAAAGGCGAGCCCCTTCCAGAAGATCACCGACCTCAAGGGCAAAAAGGTCGCACATACTTCGCCGTCGTCGAACTCCGGCAACCTGGCCCCGAAGGTCCTGTTCCCGCCGGAAGGCCTGCAACCGGACACCGATTACAAAATCCTGTTTTCGGGTGGCCACGGCCAGTCGGTGAAGGGTGTGGAATCCGGCGACTATGACGCTGCACCTGTAGCCTCCGACGTGTTCTACCGTATGGCGCGACGCGGTGAGGTCAAGGAAGACGATTTCCGCATCATCTACAAGAGCCCGGTGTTCCCCACCTCGTCATTTGCCTATGCTCATGACCTGCATCCGGACCTGGTGGCGAAGATGACGAAGTGTTTCTATGACTACCGTTTCACTGAAGAGATGAAGAAAACCTTCGGCGGCGCGGATCGCTTCTTCCCGATCACCTACCAGAAGGACTGGGAAGTGGTGCGCAAGATTGCCGAAGGCACTGGAACGCCGTTCAATCGCGCTGCCTATGAAAAGGAAACGGCGCGCGAAGAAGCTGCACGCAAGAAGAAAGCCGAGCAGAAGAAGAAATCAGGATGACCGGCGCCGGACAATCCGGCGCGGCAAACGCGCTGGAAGTCAGGAACCTGGTCAAGGAATACCGTCGCGGCACACCCGTGCTGCGCGGTATTTCCCTGCGATTTCCCGAAACGGGAATCACCGCGGTCATCGGTCCTTCCGGTACCGGCAAATCCACGCTTATCCGCTGCATCAACCGGCTGGTGGAGCCGACCTCCGGCCAGGTCCTGTTCCGCGGCACCGATCTCACCAGGTTGCGCGGACGCGCGCTGCGCGAGCAGCGCCGGCGCATCGGCATGGTGTTCCAGGAATACAATCTGGTCGAGCGCCTGACCGTAATGGAGAACGTGCTCTCCGGCCGCCTGGGTTACCTGTCTCCCTGGCAGGCGTTTCTGCGGCGGTATCCCGCCGAGGATATTGCGATGGCCTGGGAGCTGCTCGACACGGTGGGCCTGACGCCGTTCGCCAACCAGCGTGCGGATGCGCTCTCCGGCGGCCAGCGCCAGCGCGTCGGCATAGCGCGTGCGGTGATGCAGCGCCCTGACATCCTGCTTGCCGATGAACCGACGTCGTCGCTCGATCCCAAGACCTCGGTGGAAATCATGGAGCTGCTGTCGACGATCTCCGATTCGAGAAAAATCCCGGTAATCGTCAACATCCACAACGTGCCGCTGGCACGCCGCTTTGCGCACCATGTCATCGGCATGTCCGGCGGCCACGTGGTCTACGAAGGCGATCCCTCCGGACTGACCGATGAACACCTGAAGCAGATCTACGGCGGAGAGGACTGGCTGGGCGAGCATTGATGAACGTTGCCACCACACGTCCTCCCGCATTCGCTCCCAACTGGCCGGCACGCATTGCCTGGCTGTTGCTGCTGCTGTATGCCGTATACGCGGCATCACTGCTGGAGATCACCTGGGAACGTTTTGTTGTCGGCCTGGAGCAGGGCGCGCGCTTCATCGACCGCATGCTCCCACCCGATACCTCGGCCTCGAAACTGGAACTGCTGGCCAAGGGGCTCTACGAATCGCTGGAGATCGCCATCATTGCCTCGGCACTGGGCATCGTGCTGTCGCTGCCGATCGGGTTGCTGGCGGCGCGCAACCTGATGCCGGGGTGGATCACCTGGCCGATGCGGCTGTGCATCGCGCTGTGCCGCTCGTTTCACCAGGTCATCATTGCCATCGTGTTCGTCAAGGCGGTCGGCTTTGGCGCACTGGCTGGCATCCTGGCACTGACGGTAGCGTCCATCGGTTTTGTCGCCAAGCTGTTTGCCGAGGCCATCGAGGAAATTTCTTTGAAGCAGGTCGAGGCGGTTCGTTCCACCGGCGCGCCGTTCATGAGCGTGATCATCTACGGCGTGTTGCCCCAGGTGCTGACCCGTTTTGTCGGTTTTGCCACCTACCAGGTGGATTCGAACCTGCGCAATTCGACCATGGTGGGCATCGTCGGCGCGGGCGGCATCGGCGGCACGATGTTCGCGGCATTCCAGCGGTTTGACTATGATTTCCTGCTGACCATCCTGCTGGCGATCATCGCCGTGATCATGGTCAGCGAAATGCTGCAGAACCGCATCAAGCGGATGTTCCAGTGACGGACAGCACGCTTCCCCGCGAATGGCAGCGTTTCACGCGCGGCGAGCGACTGGCGCGCTTCGCGCTCTATTTCGGCATCGTGTTGGCCTGCCTGGTCTCGCTGCGCACCGTCGAAATCATTCCGGAGTTTCTCTACGATGCGCCGGAGCAGGTGGCAGACCTGCTGCACCGCATGTGGCCCATCGAGTGGAACTACTATCCCAAGGGCGTCCACGACGCGCTGTTCGAAACCCTGCACATCGCCACGCTGGGCACGCTGCTGGCGCTGATCATGGCCCTGCCGCTGGGCATACTGGCGGCGAACAACCTTACCCCGAGCCGTACGCTCAATTATTTCGCCAAGCTGATGCTGGTGTCGTCGCGTTCGGTCAACTCGCTGGTCTGGGCGCTGCTGTTCGTGGCGATATTCGGACCCGGAGCGCTGGCGGGTACGCTGGCGATCGCGTTCCGCTCCATCGGTTTTGTCGGCAAGCTGTTCAGCGAGGCGCTGGAGGAAGCGCGCCCGGGTCCGGTCGAGGCACTGCGCAGCTGCGGCGCGCCGCGGCTGAGCATATTCCTCAAGGGCTACTGGCCGCAGGTGGAACCAGCCTTCTGGGGCATCGCGCTGTTCCGCTGGGACATCAGCGTGCGCGAATCCGCGGTGCTTGGACTGGTCGGCGCCGGCGGCATCGGCATGGCGATCGATTCGGCGATGAATCTCTTCCAGTGGGAGCGCGTGGCGCTGATGCTGGTGGTGATTTTTGCGGTGGTGGTGATCGCCGAAATCGTTGTCACCGCCATCCGCAAGCGGCTGATCTAGACAATCGCCTTTTTCCCGCGCTTCATCCCCTGCCAGACTTCGCGGCAGGCGGCGATGGCACGGTCGACCTCCGCCGTGCCGACATGACGGTGGGTGACAAAGCGCAGCGAACGGTTGTCGGCGGGACTGACCCAGATGCCGAGTGCCA
>Ga0222713_10001135_pt1 | contig 30530 bp, 22 predicted proteins | sample C33_649DmetaG_FD_165061 | JGI IMG/M metagenome (GOLD analysis project Ga0222713, IMG submission 165061) | Estuarine water microbial communities from San Francisco Bay, California, United States - C33_649D | ecosystem: Environmental > Aquatic > Marine > Unclassified | place: USA: California... | reverse complement strand
CTTGTAGTGGATGCTGAAAACAAAATGTATTACCGCGATGTAGACATATACCGGCTAGAGCAGGATCGCGTTTTGATTAGCGGAGGCCTTTTACCGGGCGAAAAAATCTGTACCTCGCCCATTCAAGCTGTGGTCGACGGCATGTCAGTGCGACCTGTTTTAGAAATGATCTAAGCTTCAGGCAAACTTTTAACACGCTAGCAGCATGAGCGCCCGAGGGCGCGTGGAGAATGTCAGTGCGAACTACCATAACTTGGTTTGTAAAAAACCCTGTAGCAACGAATCTGTTGATGATGATTTTTCTTGCCGGAGGATTTGTTTCCTATCTCAATCTCAATCAAGAAGAATTTCCCGATATTGAATTCGGTGTCGTTCAGGTGAGCGTCGCCTATTTAGGCGCGACACCAGACGAGGCAGAGTCCGCGATCTGCCTTAGGATAGAAGAGGCTCTTGAGGGCGCAGAAGATATAGATCGCCTTACCAGCACCGCGCGAGAAGGCGGCTGTGACGCTACAATCGAATTAACCAGCGGTGCGGACCTGAACAGAGTTCTGAATGATGTGAAGGGGAAAATCGATGCGGTGAGCACCTTCCCCGTCGAAGCAGAACAGCCGATTATCAGGGCGTTCAGCGCGAGCGGCAATGTCATGACGCTCGCGCTTTCCTCTAATACCGATGATGCGGGTCTTAAACTTATTGCCGAGGAGATTCGCAATGACATCCTCGATCTGGACGGAATATCTACCGTCAATATCGCTTACCTTCGACCTTTCGAGATTTCCGTCGAGGTTTCTGAGACCACGCTGCGCCAATACGGATTGACGCTTGGCCAAATTTCCAGTGCCATTGACCGCGCCTCGCTAGACCTGCCTGGCGGCACGATCAAAACCGCCTCGGGTGAGATTCTGCTTAGAACGAAAGGGCAGGTTTACAACGGAGATGAATACGAAAATATAGTCGTGCAGTCATATCCCGACGGCACGCAGCTGCGTTTAGGACAGATCGCGACGGTCAAAGATGGGTTTGAAGAAGGCTATCTCGACGCGCGGCTCAATGGCGTGAACGCGGCAATTATCGACGTTCTCAGAGTCGGCAATGAAGATATCGTGAAATCTTCGCAGCAGGTGAAGCGCTGGATGGCGTCGAGCGAATTTGATCTTCCAGAAGGGATGGCGTTAAAAGTCATATCCGACTCGGCAATATCCACGCAGGATAGAATCGAGACGGTTGCGGGCAACGCTTATACGGGGTTGATGCTCGTGCTCGTAATTCTCGCTTTGTTTTTACGATTTAAACTCGCGATCTGGGTCGCCGCAGGTATTCCCATTGCGATCGCGGGCGCGCTGTCTCTCTTCCCCTCGGTCGGACTGACCATCAGCTCGCTTACTGTGATGGGCTTCATCTTGGTGCTGGGTATCATCGTCGACGATGCAATCGTCGTCGGTGAACGTATCCACGCCTTTGAGGTGAAAGGTTTCTCCAAGGAAGATGCGGCAATCGAGGGCACTATCGAGGTGTCGGTGCCGGTCATTTTCGGTGTCTTGACGACTATCGCCGCCTTTTTACCTATTCTTCTATTAGGCGGGCAGTTAGGCGCGTTCTTCAACACGATTGGAGGTGTGGTAGTTTTCTGCCTTATCGCGAGCCTCATCGAGTCACAACTCATACTCCCCGGCCACATCGCGCATCGAAAAACCGTCGGCTATCTAGGCGACGGTTCGCGTTTCGTCCTCGCATGGCAGGCGTTTCAGGGAAGGATCGCTCAGGGCATGGAAGACTTCGCGGAGTACCGATACAAACGCGGACTCAAGAAAGTGCTTAAACATCGCTATGCAGCATGGGCGACCGCGACAGGCGTTATCATGGTGACTTTCGCGCTTATGCTCAGTGGCCGCGTTGGTCTCCAGTTTTTTCCTTCTATCGAGGGAGATACCGTCTGGGGCACGGTCGTCATGCCTGTCGGAGTGCCGGGCTACATTACAGAGAATGCTATCGATGTGATCGAAGCGAAAGCCATAGAATTGGCGGCCGAGCTCGAAGCCGAATTGATCGACCTAAAAGCAAGCGGTCGAGCACCTGAGGCAACCGAGCGCGTGGTCGACAGTGTTCTGACGATCATCGGTGGTCGCGCGCCCCGTGGCGGGCCTTCTTCCCCTGGTCGCGGCGGCTCAGGCAGCAGCGAGGTCGCAGAAGTAGTCATGTATCTTTCGCCCTTCTTCGATCGCGGTGAAATAAGTTCGGCAGAGGTGCGCGATCGCTGGCGCGAGAAAGTAGGCAGTATTCCCGATGCGCTTGAGCTGACCTTTGTCTCAGATGCGTTCTCTGCTGGCGATGCGATTAACTACCGTTTGGCCGGTCGCAACGAAGACAATTTAAAAATGGCGGCAGCCGAACTACGCGCTGAGCTCAATCGCTATCCCGGTGTTTTCGACGTCTCTGACTCGTTTCGAGCGGGAAAACAAGAAGTTCAGATACAAATTCTTGAGAGAGGAAAAACCCTCGGCTTGACCCTGAATGATATTGCAAATCAGGTTCGGCAGGCATTCTTTGGTGCAGAATCACAGCGGATTCAACGCGGCTCTGATGACATCAGAGTAATGGTTCGATACCCAGAGGAAGAGCGGCAGTCGCTCGCTAATCTCGAAAATTTACTCATTAGGACGCCCTCAGGCGCAGAGGTGCCGTTTCTGAGCATTGCTGACTTCACACTGGGGAATAGCTACTCGAGTATTAATCGCCAAGACGGACGTCGAATAATCACGGTTCGTGGTGATGTCGACAGAACGGTCGTTGCGCCCGACGAAATTCGCCGCGATGTGATCCGTAAATTCCAAGCTCAATGGCAGCGCGATCTCGATGTCGAGTTGGTAGTAGGCGGCGAGAGTGAACGTCAAGCCGAGTCATTCGGCGATCTTCTGTCGACATTCCCTATCGCGATGATGGTGATTTTCGCGCTGCTCGCGATTCCGCTGAAATCCTATTCCCAGCCTTTGATCATTATGAGCGTGATTCCGTTCGGTGCCATCGGTGCAATCTTCGGTCACTTCATCATGGGCGCCGATCTCGTGTTTTTCTCCGTGCTTGGAATCATTGCGCTGAGTGGCGTTGTGGTGAATGCAAGCTTGGTGCTTGTGGTTTCGGTCAATCGCCTGCGAGAAGAGGGCATGGGAATGGTCGATGCTGTCTCTACCGCGGGCGCGCTGCGATTCCGGCCAATATTTCTTACCTCGCTGACGACGTTTATTGGTCTGGTTCCGCTGATGATTACGGCAAATCCTGCGACTTTCTTCGTCGTACCAATGGCCATCTCTCTCGCGTGGGGCGTGTTATTTGCAACCGTGATCACGCTATTCCTTGTGCCATGTCTCTATCTGATTCTGCATGATTTTGCCGGACATACGGATTCTGATGAGGAGCGCGCGAAAGCCTACGAGCACTCGCCAAAGGCTTTAGTCGAGAATTAGTTCGTCGTTAGCGCCTGAGGGCATTGCATCCCAATGCCCTCAGGTAATAGTCTAAGGCTTTGGCATACCCTCAATTAACCACTTTCATTGGATTCGACTATGACGCGCTTCCATTCGCCACTTTTAAAGCTCTCTCTATTAAAGCCCTTTCTATTAAAGCCCGTTCTACTTCTAAACCCCGCTTACCTTTCAATGGCAGCTTCTGTCGCTAAAAATCTGACAATCGCAGGGGTACTGATCATGAGCTCTGCAGTAGGCAATGCACAGGTAAACCGCATAGATATAATCCGCCCCGATGCTCCGAGCTTAGCTGCGTATGGCGAATTTGATATTGGCGTGCGCACTCTAACGCTTACTGATCCCAATAGAGTTGATGTGCTAAATACGCAGCGCGGCGCTGAGGCTGCGATCTACGACCGTTCCTTAACCGTCGAGGTTTGGTATCCAGCTCAACTTGCAAGCGGGCAATCACGAGGAGGAGAGTATCGCGCGATTACCCGTAATCCTGAGATTACCGCGATGCTTTCGGGACAGGCTGTGAGAGACGCGAAGCCAGACACAAGCGCGGGCGCGCTCCCCTTGGTCGTCATCTCACACGGTTATCCAGGCAATCGATATCTGATGAGTCATCTGGGCGAAAACCTTGCTAGCAAGGGCTACGTCGCTGTCTCTATCGATCATAAAGACAGCACCTATGATGACGCTCAGGCATTTGCGAGCACTCTGTATAATCGCCCGCTAGATCAACGCTTCGTGATCGAGGCCATGGCGCAACTCTCTGTCGATTCCGAGAGTTTTCTTGCTGGAATGCTCGATGCCGACAATACGGGAGTTGTCGGCTACTCGATGGGTGGCTATGGATTGGTGAACAACTTAGGCGGTGGTTATAGCGATGAGATTGTTCCATCGTTTATGTCACCGCCCAACGATTTGCTCGCGCTACATGCAACGGGTAACCCAGAGTACAGAGACAATCTCGATACGCGCATAAAAGCCGGCTTCGCAATCGCACCTTGGGGTATGGAGAGAGGATTCTGGCGCAACGAAGATTTAGCTGGGATTCAAGTTCCGACATTTTATCTAGCCGGCGATAACGACACGGTCGCGGGCTATGAAAACGGCGTTCGCGCAATCTATGAAGCTGCGGTGAATAGCGATCGCTATCTTCTTACTTATAAGAACGCAGGCCACAACGCGGGCGCTCCCTATCCAGTCCCTCGAGAAATTTTAGATAGCGAGACGGGCGAAGGCGCAAGTCACTATACCGATCCTGTGTGGGATAGTGTGCGAATGAATAATGTCATGGATCACTTCGTGACAGCCTATTTCAACTACCACCTCAAAGGGGATGCGTCGATGTTGGACTATCTCGATGTTCACCCTGATGGCGCCACGGCAACCTATTCGGTTAAAAACGGCGTGCCTGATGACGCACACACTTACTGGCCTGGATTCGAAGAAGGGTCGGCCGTCGGGTTGAAGCTCGAGAAACTTGCACGGGGCGAATAGCGCCCCGCTATTTTTCGACGGAGTAGACCAGGTCTACGCTTTGCTGAGTGCCGGATTCGGCTTTGAGCTTTAGACGATCACTCAGCGTGTAATCGAGATTCACTTTCGAGCTGCTGTCGAAGATTCCGACCCCGTAACGTGCGAATAAATTAGGGGTTAGATACTTCCCGACCGTCAGCACACTGTTGTTTAGTGTATCCTTGGTATCAATCGAGAGTTCGTCGAGGCCAAGACCGCTTCTAATCTGATTAGTCAGACCGCTGTTTCTTTCTAGACCAAGAGACGCGAGCGTGCCGAGCAGCGCACCTTGGTCGCGCTGGCCGATCGACGCGAACGGTCGACCTGTTGCAAGCATCGCGAGAATGTCAGTCTCGCTAAGATTCGGCGATGAGAATAGCGTGCTATTCATGTTCTTCAAGGTCCCACCCATCTGCACGCCCACTGTTTGTGTATTTATCTCCCGAACCGCGCGCACATCGATACCCGGATTATCAAGCGCGCCCAGAAACACGAAACGGCCCTGCCGAATAGCGAGGCTCTGTCCGTATAGCGTGTAGGTTCCCCCAGACAGGGATAGCTCGCCGTAGGCGAGATTGCTCTGATTCTGCCCACGCTGTAGACGAAGACGCCCGTCAAGTCGCGTATTAATTCCAAAACCCTCGATTGAAGCCTCGTCACCAAGCGCCAGAACGAGTTCGCCAGCGATTCCCTTTTGCGTTGCGCGTTCGAGAAGCGAAAGCGGTCTATCTGACTCTTCCTGCACCTCTACGAGCACGGTGTCAGCAGAAATATCGATCGCGTTAGGAGGCAGTTCGCTGAGCGTGATTTTAAGCTCGGGAATGGTAACGTCGCCGGAATATTGTAGCGCGCCACCGTCTGCCAATAACGTAAAGTTAGGCGATGCAGTCGCCCGCAGGGTGTCGTTATCGATTATGATGAAGTCGTTTCCCTTAACGGTCGCCTCGCCACGCGGGGTGCCCGCGCCTGTAGCACTCTGCAATAGATCGAGGGCTGATGCAGAAGCGGCGATTTCGACGCTGCCTTCGCCCGACTGACCCTGTGCCTTGAGTGTAAGAGTCCGAGAGTCGGTCATCTCGGCATCCAGGGTGATGCCTTCTATTCGAATGCCCAAGCTTGGCAATGTGACAGCGCCGTCGATCAGCGTCGACGTCGCAGAGACCAGCGGATTTTCGAGGCTGCCTGAGACGCTGACTTCTGCCGCGAGTTGACCACTCAGCGCCTCCAGTTCTGGGGTAAAGGCTTCGAGCCAGTCGAGTCCCAAGGCTTGCAGTGTAATCTTGCCGGTAAGCGATCGATCTGCAGCTAATTGCCCCGCGGCTTCGATGTCGGCTACGCGCGTCGCTGTGAGACTAGAGACATCGAGCGTGCTATTCGCTCCGCCGCTCACATCGACTGGCTTTGACGCAGGGGCTTTTAGCAAAAGCGCTCGACTCTGCAAACGCCAAGAGCCCTCTTCGAGGGTCGCTGCGAGATTAGCTTCTTCGAGTGAATAGTTCTCTCGCTCATCGCTTTCACCAATGTGGAAACTAAGCTGCTGCGCGGTGAGACTCGACGTGAGCACCTCCGGTGAGGTGTCCGACTCGGTGTAAGAGGCTGAGGCGTTAACAGACCCGGCTGCACCATAAACGCTGATGAGATCGTCCAACACGGGCATTTCCGCCAATCGAATTAGCGAAGAAAGCGGCAGGTTTTCAACGGCCAGCTGGGCGCGCCGTTGGGAATCTTGTAGAGTAAACTCGAAGCAGGCGGTGGCAGACTCTTGGCGCCAGCAGCTACGCGGCAGGAGCACGCTGTTACGACTGAGTGTAAGCACCATTGGTGTTTGCAAAGTCCACGGCGCGCCTGCAGGTACGTAGGCTAGCTGCGCTGTGTCTGAACGCCCCGTCCATTCTAAATCCGCATCCAGAATAAAGGGCGCGCGGAATCCACCTTGCACAGACACCGAGGAGGAGGCGGGGCCTGACTCCATCGTGAACTCTAATGAATGCGCTTCGGGTGAGCCGACTACTCTTCCATTTATCGTTACGGGGCGCTGCTCGCCTTCAGTAAAAACTCCTCGTTCGAGTAAGAAAGTCCCATCAACGTTCTCTGTATTCACGTCTGCATCGATGGTAAGGCGCTCGATTGAGAATGACTCAAAACTCAAGCCCGAGCCTGCGATGTTGATAGTGGCAGTGGGAAACTCGGTGGTGCCGTCGAGGTGTCCCTCGCCCACAAGAGACCCACTTGCGCCGGGAACGAATTCATCCCAGTCGGTGATGTTAACGAAAAAGTCGACGCTTAGACGGTCCCTTGCACTGCCGCGGGCGGTGATCGAATTGCCGGCAGTGGCGAGCTCTAGTTCTTCAACCGTTACACCTTCGGCCGAAAGGTCTAAACGTGTGGCAAAACTCAGAGGGGTTGTGTCTATTGTCGTCTCTAACCTGTCGATAGAGAGAGCGATCGAACTGAGAGACGTCTCACTGAGCGTCCCTGTCGCAGAGAGGTGACCAATGTTCAATGATGACAGTGTGAATTCTGTGAAGGCGGCAATAAGTTCGGCGGGATCTTGTGCCGATACGGCGAAGTTCGCGGTACGCGCTGTAAGGTCGGCAGACGCGCTAATTTCAAGGTTTGGCGCGCTCGCTGAGGTTTGCATCGCGCGCTGACGATTGCTCAAGTCGTCGAGCTCAGCGGTGAGGTCTATTGTTAGAGTCTTCTCGTCGCCCGCAGTTGTGAGTTTAGGGTTTAGTAGAACCGGCTTGGACTCTCCTTCTCTAAGTAGAAGCTGCTCACTCGAGTGCTCAAACGCATACGCAAGCGCGAAGGGTTCCACAGTGCCCACCGAGGTGATTTCCCACGGTGAGAGTAAGTCGTGGCTTATCGCTATCGAATCAAAATTGCCTGAAAGGCTCGCTCTGCCAGAGAGGGAAAACTCATCTGCACGCGGTGTCGCGAGCGTCCCTAGCAACAACGCAATCTCGTTCGTTGATTCGATGTCCCAATCGAGTGTGAAGTACCGGATCTGGCTTAGGTCGAACGCGCCACGGCTCGAAAAGCGGATTGTCGGATAGCCTAAAGATTCGGCGGACGCGGTGTAGCTGCCGGCAAATTGCTCGACGACCAGTTCACGGCGAATCAGTGCGAGCAGTGAAATATCAGCAACAAAGTCGTTGATCGCATAGAACGCTTCTCCTTGCTGGATTAGAGCGCGATCGGCGTTTACTTGCCGTAGTAGAGTTCCTGTTACTCCTTGCATCTCAAGACTAAAGTCTTGCGTATTCGTTCGCTTCAAAATCTGCGTCAGGAGCGCGCGCGTGCCTCCCTCGGTGCCGACGCCCAGAAAAAGTGCTGCCGTGAGAATCAGCAGCAGCGAAAGCGAAATCTGCAGAAAACGTATGCCAATGCGCCTCATAGATCAGGCCCCATGCTGATGTGGAGTCTCACACCCTCGCCGCTGTTTATGGGGCGCGCGAGATCGATGCGTATAGGACCTATTGGCGAGATCCAGCGAATGCCTACGCCTGCGCTTTGCTTGAAATTAACTTGATTGAAATCATCAAAGGCATCACCCACATCTGTAAACAGGGCAAGACGCCATTTTTCTGCGATGCCAAAATCAACCTCGGCGGACGCGACAGCGAGACTCTTGCCGCCAGTGATCAAGCCCTCGGAATTACGCGCGCCGATCGACTTGTAATCATACCCGCGTATGCTTTGGTCACCCCCGGTAAAGGTTTGAATCGATACGGGGAGTTCGGCAATCGAGTCAGCAACGGTTGTGACGAGTTCGAAACGCGAAATGAAACGCCCTCGTCCTAGCGGTGTGATCCATTTTCCATTGAGGTTGAACTGCACAAACGTTTCACTAGCGAGCAGGTCGGATGATGCGCCGCGTACCTGCGCAAATAGCTGCCAGCCTTTATTGGGTACGAGCGCGCTGTCCGCTTGCGTTTTCGTAATGCTCAGGCCGGGGATTAATAAGTCCGATGTTTCACGCACGCCGTTGACATCAAATTCGTCATGTCGATAATTTGTAAAGTAGCTCTGCCGCCAGTTTGAACGATTAACGAAGGTATAGGCAACGCTCGTGCGATAAGAACGGCTGTCGAATGTATCGGTGTTCTCTTCGATCCACCCGGCCGAAATTCTTAAATTCTCCATCGTCGGATTCGCGAGAGGGATGAGATAGTCTGCGTCCAACGAGCGCTGAATCGGCGAGAGGCTCGTTGTCGCGTTTACGCGATGACCCTCTGGGTTTCTAAACCTGTCTTCGTAGTAGCCACTGAGTCGCGGACCCGTGTCCGTCGTTATTCCGGCTCCGTACTCATAGACTCTTCGGGGCCGTGAGGTCATCACAAGGTCAATGGGTACTAGGTTACTCGTTTCCCCAAGTCGAGGCGTGATGCTGATGTCAGCAAAATACTGAGAATCGTTGAGCGCGCTGCGCAGGTCTAATAACTTCTGCGGTGAATAAAAGTCGCCTTCGTTGAAGGTCACGAAGCGGTTTACAAAGTCGTTAGAAAGCGCGCCTCCGGTATCAAAAGCTATTTGACCAAATTGGTGACGCGCGCCGAGATCGAGTGCTAGCTCGATAGAGGCCGCTAACTGCAGTTTATCGATCGTTAACCTTGCGAGAGTGAACCGAGCATCGAGATAGCCTAGTTCGAGCGCGCGTGCAGTGAGCTCGGCCTTGGCGGCTTCATAATCGCCATGACTAAGCTGGCTGCCTTCGCGTAAAGGCAGGGCCTCGAGCGTGCTCGCAAAAAGGTCGGCATCCGCCTCAATCGATATTGCGACAGACTTAATGAGGATTGGGTCTCCTGCTTCTACGGAGACCGAAAGCAACCAACAGTCAGCGGTTTTCTCGAGGGTTATTTGCGGCTCCGCGGAATAAAAACCCACCGCTTGGCTGGCACGTTCCACGGTATTCGTAAGTGTCGCCACTCGTGATCTGAGCGCGCGAGCGAGTTCGACTTCATCGCTTGCGCAGCTGATCGAAGGAAGTCGGACGTGGGCGCGAATGTTGTCGGTTAGCTGCGCGTTTGCAGTATTGATTTCGAGCGCTGGAACCTGCGCGAAGCTCGCCCCAAAGCAAAGCGCCGAGCAGGTGATAAGGAAAAGACTGCGACAACCAGAGAGAAATTTCATAACACGAAATGATACTCCCTAGGGGTGCCGTGCTGCGAGCAAAGACTCTCGTGAGGGGCAACGAATGAGTCGTCTCGCTGCAGAGAATCCCTAAACTGCGAGGCGGATCGGGGTGATCGTAATATCGCGCCAAACGTCGCCGGTCACGTAGGGGTCTCGCTCTAGCCAAGCATCTAGTCCCGCGCGGGATTCGAATTCGACATAGGTAGTCGACCCAATCATGCGACCTGTGTCGTCTAAGATTGCGCCCCCCGCGATCAGATTGCCTTTGTTCTTGAGCTCTATCGCACCGGCGATGTGTGAGTCTCTCACGGCGAGCCTTCTGTTTAGAGCGCCTTCGTCGGTGCCATCATAGGCGACTATCATGAATTGCATGGGATGAACCTCGTAGCTGGCAAAGTTATATCTGGGTCGTCTCCGCCGGAATGGGAGACACCAGTAACCCTGTTGTAGCACGCGCGAGTTGTGAGCCCAAAAGGCTGTTTCCGGGTGCGATACCGACAATCTGCGGCACTCATAAGGCAGATTTTGAGAGCTTTAGCAGACACTGTTAAAGCATAAGTGAACTCGATAATTGAAGCTCGATGCGGGCCTAAGAGGTCGTCCATTGCGAGAGAGCGCTTAAAAGCTCGGCAAACACGGGGAAAAGAGAGGCGATAAGCAGCGCTGCCATGCTCCAATTGAAGCCGCGAATCGCTCGCGGGCTGCGAAGGAAGCGTTGTAGGGACGCGCCGAGCCAGAGCCAGAGCCAGATGCATGGTGCGCCAATGACGAAGAATAGCGCGGTAATCGCCATCACCTCGCTTAGATAATCGTTGCCGATACTGGTGTAGGTCACGATCGCGCCAACCGCCATAACCCATGCCTTGGGATTCACCCACTGGAATGCTGCCGCTTGGAGAAAGGTGAACGGCTTGCCCGCGCTCACCGCATCACTGCTAACTGGGGCTGTTGCGATTCGATAGGCGAGATACGTGAGGTAACAGGCACCAGCGATTTTCAGTGCGGTATGCAGTGAGGGGTAGAGATCGAAGACTTGCGCGATGCCGAGTCCTACCGCCAAGATCATTGCGGGGAAGCCAAGAATGATGCCGAAGTAATGCGGCAGACTGCGCCTGGTCCCATAGTTAAGCCCTGACGCCATGAGCATCGAATTATTAGGGCCGGGGGTAATGCAGCTTGTAACCGCGAAGGCAATGAGAGAGGCGTATTCCATAGTTACTGTAGGCTAGTTTTGCAGATTGGCAGCGACTCGGCGCGCGTCCCGTGGTGCTAAACGATGGCCCAGATCTTCGCAGCAATAAAAGCGCGAGTATAAGGCGCGGAGAGGCCGCCCGCTAGAATAAACGCAGTCGAGACCGCGGAATGTGCAGTTTGCCGCTAATGAAGGTAACATCCCGCCCGCAATGAAAATCCCAGCGATCGCTGCCATCTAGATTTGGCAGGGACTGCGAGCAATCTGGTTAATTCCTGTCATGATCGAAAAATACGCCGTAATTGCCCTCTATTTTACTGCACTTGTCTTTTTGGGCGTCTTCGCCGCGCGCGGTGCGCGCAGCATGAAAGGATTTGTCATCGGCGGTAAATCCCTCAGTTTTTGGGTCGCCGCCTTTTCAGCGCAGGCCACAGGAGAGTCGGCGTGGTTGCTGCTAGGTGTCACCGGCATGGGCGCTATGCTTGGATTCAGCGCGTATTGGATTGTCGTTGGCGAAGTGGTTGGCGTGTTCTTCGCGTGGTTTGTTATGGGAAAACGCTATAAGCGTCTAACCGATCTCTATTCCTCTTTAACCATGACCGATTTTTTAGTTAGTCGGTTCCAAAGTAAAACCACACTCCTGCGACTGCTCTCTGCGGTCTCGCTCATCATCTTTGTGCTGATCTACATTTCGGCGCAGATTGACGCCACGGGCTCCGCTTTCGAGGCCTTCCTCGACTGGAATTATTACCAAGGTGCGCTCGTGGGCTTTGGGATTGTCGTGCTGTATTGCGTTGCGGGCGGCTTTCTCGCCGCAGCGTGGACCGACATGTTCCAAGGCGCCGTGATGCTCGGATGCCTCGTGGTGCTGCCCGTTCTCGCGTGGCTCGCTATCGGAAACTCGGCCGAAATTGTTGCGGGGCTTACTGCTATCGATCCGGCACTCGTCAGCGTGTGGGGTGGTGAGTTCACGTTGATCAACGTCTCGGTGGTGCTCGGCATGATGCTCATCGGCTTAGGGTTTGTCGGCTCGCCCCAGGTATTCGCGCGCTTGCTCGCGGTACGATCGGAGGCAGAAATTGACAGGGGCAAATGGGTAGCACTGCTTTTCACGTTTCTCGTTGACGCCGCCGCGGTCAGTATCGGGGTACTGGGTCGTTATCTGTTTACAGAGCAGGGCGTTGATCCAGAAACAGTCTTGGGCAATGGTGCGCAGAACGTTATGTCCGAGCTTGTCCATGTGAGCTTCCCGCCGTGGATTGTAGGCCTTTATGTTGCCGCAGTGCTGTCAGCGATCATGTCGACGGTGTCGTCACTCTTGGTTATGGCGGCGGGCGCCGTGACGCATGACCTCTATGCAAAACTCGTAAACCCTTCGATGAGCGACTCGCTCGCGGCAAAGCTTTGCCGCTATTCCACATTGGCTATAGCCATGGGCGCTATGGCTCTCGCGACTGTCGTCTCACTTGTTGCTCCGGAGCGGACGATTTTTTGGTTTGCAATCTTTGGTTGGTCTGGCATCGCCGCAACCTTTTGCCCAATGGTAATTCTCGCGCTGTTCTGGCCTCCCTTTACAGAGAAGGCCGCAATCGCTTCAATGGCCGCTGGATTCTCAATGACAATGATTAGCAAGTTTCTTTTGCAAGAATTACCGGGTGTTGGTCCAGTGTTTGTCGCCTTAGAGACTATGCCTCCATCCTTCCTCGCAGCCTTGATTGTTGGCTACGTGGTGTCGATAATCTCCCCCGAGCCCGCTAACGCCAAGCAGTTCGAGCGTGATCTTCTGGCTAGCAGTCAATTGAAAAAGTGAAAGCGTAATGCTGCAGAGAGTCATATTATTAGCACTCGGCCTCGTGTTGGTCTCATGTAAAACCTATCCGAATGGGGAAAAGCCGACCAACTCCCTTTATTGCGATAGGTTTATGATCTATGAGATGTGTGTAACAGACCTTAATAGCGATGGAGTCATCGAATTTGTCTATTTCGAAGGTTCCCAACAGGCGTTCATGTATCGACCAGGCGCGCTCCGACGCCTGCCGAGAACGCTAACACTGCATCCTTGTGCTACCGAGATGGATGACGAGATGGTGCGCATCACCTCACGCATGTTCTATATCGACGAGTCAACGACATTGCTCGAGAAGACCGATATCCGAGGCTCGTTAATGCTTCGATACATGGCGGCATTGCCCGAAATCACCGCCTGTAATTTACGCCGCGAAGCGGCAGCCGAAACGGACACCTAAGCGCAAGCGTCATAACACAGCAAAAGAGAGCCGATCTATGAAAAGAGCTTCCCGTGCCTACCCCAAACACTTATCCGCCGTTAGCGTTTTATTCGCTACAACTTTAAGCTCTGCAGCGTTAGCACAGACTCGAAACAACGAACAGATAGTCGAACCTGTCCCTCGATTGGTGCAATCGGAGGCTGTGCTTACCTCAGCACCAAGCGACGCGATAGTGTTGTTTGGCGGTGGCCAAGATGATCTAAGTCAGTGGCAGACGGTTGGCTCTCAGGAACCCGCAACGTGGCTTTTGTTCAACGACTCCATGACAGTGAATCGCGCCCTGGGTGCCGCTGGCAGTATCGCGACCAAGCGCGCCTTTCGTGATATTCAATTACACATCGAGTGGAGCACGAATCCTGTCATAGACGGCGAGCAACAGCTGCGGGGCAACAGTGGGATTTTTCTGCATTCCCAATTCGAATTACAGGTGCTAGACAGCTGGCAGAATCCGACTTACGTTAACGGTCAAGCGGGGTCGATATATCTGCAATACCCACCGCTGGTTAATGCTTCTCGGCCACCGGGCGAGTGGCAGAGTTACGACATTAGCTTCGAGGCTCCGCGATTCAATGCCTCGGGAGAATTGGAGAGGCCTGCATTTATCACGGTTTTTCACAATGGTGTGTTAGTTCAGAACCGCAGTGAGATCTTTGGAGCAACGTACACGGCGCAGCCGAGTTACGAGGCCACCTGCACCCCTTATGCTCACGCTGAGGCTATTGACTGCAGCGGTGCCATGCCTCTATTGCTGCAAGACCATGGACAGGTCGTCTCCTATCGAAATATTTGGGTGAGAGAACTGTAGGTTTATCGCGAGAACTCAATCGAATCAGCAAGGGCATCATTATGAAGATAAAGCAGATCAAAACACTTCTTGCAGTATCGGTTCTCAGCGTCGGTGCAGTCGCGCTTCAGGCGCAGGAAGCACAAGAGTGGATTCCGTTGTTTAATGGCGAGGATCTGTCTAACTGGGCGATAAAATTTACCAACTTCGAGCTGGGTGAAAACTATCGCAATACCTTCAGAGTCGAGGACGGCCTCCTGCGAGTGGTCTACGACGAATGGCCGACATTCGAAGGTGAGTTTGGCCACCTATTTACCAAAGACTCCTACTCTCACTACAGGCTGCGACTCGAATATCGCTTCGTAGGCGATCAGGTAACGGACGGTCCCGCCTGGGCGTATCGCAACAATGGCATGATGCTTCACAGTCAATCCGCCGAGAGTATGCTGCTGGACCAAGATTTTCCTGCCTCGATAGAGGCGCAAATGCTTGGCGGCAATGGCATCGATGCGCGCCCTAACGGCAATGTATGTACGCCGGGCACTCATATTGAAATTGCCGGCGAACTGATCAAGCGCCATTGCACCAATTCAGATTCGGCGACATTTCATGGCGATCAGTGGGTGACAATGGAAATCGAAGTGAGAGGCGCTGAGAGCGTAAAACATTTCTTGAACGGCCAAGAGGTTTTCGTCTACGGAGGGATTCAACTAGACCCTGAATCTATCGAGGCTGCACCACTTATCGCAGCCGGAGCGCCAATTGAACTTTCGGCAGGTCATATTGCTGTGCAAGCAGAAACCGCGCCAATCGAATTTCGCCGTATTGACTTGCTTCCGCTTGCACACTGAGACCCGCGGCTGAGCGAACAATGAGCTGGCGTTGCAGTGTAGCGCTCAGCACTTTGTTTAGGGTTTTAACCTAGGAAAACCCCGTACGCTGGGTTGTCCGTTTCATCCCAATAGCGATAGTTGAGCCGAGTGAGCGAGTCTTGGAACTCTTTACTGTCGCTCTTTGGCACCTGCATCCCCGCAAGCACTCTCCCGTATGCCGCGCCATGGTTGCGATAATGGAAAAGGGTGATGTTCCAGCGTGCGCCTAACAGCGTCAGAAAATCGGCAAGCGCACCGGGCCGCTCCGGAAATTCGAATCGTGTAAGCCGTTCGTTCGCGATTGACTGCGCCTTGCCGCCGACCATATGCCGCACGTGAGTTTTTGCTAGTTCATTGTCGGTAAGATCCAACACACGATAGCCGGCCTGTTCCAGATGTTCGATGATGGCCACTCGTTCATACGCGCCGTTGATTTTTAACCCGAGAAAAATCTTTGCCTCGTCTGCGTCGCTGCTACGGTAATTAAATTCGGTAATCGCGCGTTTTCCGAGCGCGCCAATGAAGCGTTTGAATGCGCCTTTGCGTTCAGGAATAGTGACCGACAGAATTGCTTCGCGCTGCTCTCCTACCTCGGCGCGCTCGGTAACATAGCGCAAACGGTCGAAATTTGAATTCGCCCCGCTCGAAATGGTGACGAGTGTTTTATTGCGGCAGCCGGTTCGTTCGACATATTTTTTCATGCCAGCAATACCAACGGCACCGGCTGGCTCAGCGATTACGCGCGTGTCGTCGAATATATCCTTCACTGCCGCGCAAATCTCATCAGAGCTTACTGTGATAACCTCGTCAACTGTCTCTTTTAGGATTGGCCAGGTATGTTCACCAACCTGCGCGACAGCAATGCCGTCAGCGAAAATGCCTACCTGTTTCAGTGTGACTCGGCGGCCTGCTGACATCGCTGCGGCGAGGCACGCACTTTCCTCGTACTCAACGCCGATAATTTTTGTCTCTGGACGGACATACTTAACGTAAGCAGCAACACCGGCAATGAGTCCGCCGCCACCGACCGGAATGAAAATCGCATCGATCGTGCCGCTGTGCTGATGGAGGATTTCCATCGCGACGGTACCCTGACCTGCGATAATTTCTGGGTCGTCGAATGGGTGAATAAAATGCAGGCCGCGCTCTTTCTCGAGCACCAGTGCGCGAGTCAATGCCTGATTGAAGGTGTCCCCGAAAAGCACGACTTTCGCTCCGCGTGACCGAACGCTCGCGATCTTAATTTCAGGTGTCGTGACGGGCATGACGATGGTCGCCTTTACTCCCATGAGTCTGGCTGCCTGCGCTAGCCCCTGCGCATGATTGCCCGCCGAGGCGCAGATCACGCCTTCGCTGCGCTGAGTCTCGCTCAGGCTACTCATCTTGTTGTAGGCGCCTCGAATCTTGAATGAAAACACTTCCTGCAGGTCTTCGCGCTTGATCCATACCTTATTACCAAGGCGCGCACTCAGAAGCGCCGCAATGTCCAATGGCGTCTCGACCGCAGCCTCGTAGACGTCGGCGTTGAGTATGCGTTTAACCGTTTTTTCTAGCATCGGTGCTCCAAATTCTATTCAGGTTGGGCGTCTCAACTCTGTGTCGGCAGCTTGAGGTATGTCTTGCCGAACATATAGTGATTTTACAGGCGTTGCGATGACTAAGCTGCGACGCAGTAAAAAATGAGTTTGGTCGAATCCCCTCGGATGATATGGTTACGGCAGTTTTTCTAAAGTTTGGTCAACTGAGGTTCCATGCTTCTTTGGTTAGAGAACACGCCCATAGCGCTTTGGGTTAGCCTTTCCTATTGGGCTTACCCCCTTCTTCTAAGTGTCCATATTATAGGCCTCAGCGTGGTCGCGGGAATCTTTTCAATGCGTGACCTGCGAGCTCTCGGCATTGTTCGCGACCCGCCGCTCTCTCTTTTCTTGCGTTATCACCGTCTAGCTCTAGTCGGTCTTGTATTGAATTTTATTTCAGGGCTTCTGCTTTTTTCCTCGCAGGCGACGGTGCTGATCGAGAGCATTCCCTTTTTGGTCAAGATGGTCTGCGTTGCTATGGCTAGCGCTGTCGCCTTTATCCTCGACTCTAGGTTGAACGCGGCAGGCGGGTATGAGGTGCGCGGTCTCAAGTGGCTTGCGGGACTTTCGCTTTGTTTGTGGATGTCAGCAATTGTCGCTGGACGCCTTATTGCGTACATTTTTTAGGGGTAGCGAAGGCAGTGACAAACCATAATCTATGATTAGTGACGAAAAATCATCATGCTAATGACGTTTGCACAATCGCTTAGCGAAACTAGTCTGCACAGTTGGGTAGTGTCACAGACATGGCTGTGGCCGACGCTCGAAGTGACGCATTTTTTTGGATTGACGTTACTAATCGGTGGTCTTTTGGTGGTCGATCTGCGTGTATTGGGGGCTGCTGCATCCTCACCCTTACTCGCGACGTATCGCTTGCTGCCGATTGTGCTTGTGGGCTTCGGATTGAATCTGATTACCGGGGTGTTGTTTATCTTCGGCGACCCTTTTCGCTATGCAGCCAATATAGGGTTTCAAGCGAAGATGATTATCATTTGCCTCGCCGGCGCCAACGCGCTCTACCATCACTTGAAGGTTACGCCGTTATTGTCGGCTGCGAGCCTAAGCGCTGATGTGCCAATGGTTGCGAAAGTCTCAGCCGCGGCCTCGCTGCTTGCGTGGACGACGGTGCTTCTTCTCGGGCGCTTGATACCCTACGTAGGAACGGGTTAGTTCCTACGTAGGGTAAAGGTGCAGCGGTTTCGCTATTTGTACTTGGAGGGGAAAAACTTAACCATGGCGCGTGACGACTCGGCGTCGCAGTCATAGGACGCGAGTTTGTAGCCCGCGCGCGCGGGGATCCAGCGAGTGGTATAGGAGGCGGGCTCGCGAAGAAACATGGGGTCTTCTACGGTCAGCGTAATCCAAAGGTCATCCCCATCTCGCCAGTAGCGCTCTCGAACCACTTTCTGTGACGACGAGGGAATGCCGTTGTAATCATCGAAACCGGCTACATCAAAGACAAAATGCGTCGTCACCACTTCAAGCGCGTCGCCGTCATAATGCCCGACTGAAAAACCCTGCACTCCGAAATCCGTTGCCTTTGGCTCGCGTCCGTCTAACCACACCGTGCGGAGCTGGTCGTCCTTCTCGTAGCGAAAGAGGACGCGATCGGGCCATTGAGTCACTTCCATATGATAAGGATCGTATTGGATGGCGGGAGAAGAGGCAGGTTGGCAGTCGTATTTTGGGGCAATTATTTCTTCCCATACTTGCTGGTAGGCAAGTGCGCGTTCGTTTAGCACTGGAAAGTTCGAAGGCTCCCAGGGCATGTTTTCACCGTTGATTGGGCGTGCGCGAGTGCCACCGTCCCAGATGCCTGTTAAGTCGGGTATTTCGGTCGACTCTGTTTGTGCGCTCGCGGTATCGGAAGGTAGCCCTGTCACCAAAATAAGCCCGACGAGTAGACCGGTAGCGAACTGAGCTACGAGGGTGTCCGCTTTAAGGCTGAAAAGGCCATGTCCGCCGTTGGTTTTATGTGAATTCATTTGTTGCGTCCTCTTTTCTGAAAGGAAAGTAGAAAGATTGCTAGCGAGGCGGCGTTGGTTCTTGTGTGCGTCCGCCCTCTAGAATGGGGCTGCCATCTGCGCGTGTTAGCTTGCGCCCGAGTAGTCCTTTTGCGCCCTCCGCCCGCGCTGAAGGTCCCGCTACGCGAACGACCATGCCGACAGGGAGAAGGTCGGGAGTCCAGCCTACGCGGCGCAGCATCACGGGCGCGCCTAGCTCGATTTGCCACTCAGCGGTCTCGCCCGATTCGTCGGTTACGTCGAGAAAGAGAGCGGCGTGAGGATTTCTGAATACAAAGCGTGTGACTACGCCCTCAATCTCTATCGGTTTATCTGAATCATAGAAAGGGCCGCTTGCGTGATGCGCTGAGAGAGGAAGTGCCATGCCTAATAAGCCGTACACAAGCAGCAATAGTGGAGGTAGAAAAGTGCGACGCATAATCATGTTGTCTCCTAGTGGGTTTCTGGTTTGTTATTTTTAAAGTGAGGTGTTTCAAGTTAAGTGAAGCTAGGCGCGGAACGCGATCACATCCCGGTGTTCAACGTCGCCCAACGTTTCTGTGCATAACGTTGGCCCAACGGAAGAAATACAAAAAGCGTGAAATAGAGATTGCCGGCCGCGACGACAAGCCACATCAAGCATGCCCGCTTGCAGTAAAAAACTTCGAGCGGTCGCAGTTGAAGTTCGCTGCTGTGGCGCAGGGCATTGAGATAGAACGCAACGAGAATGGCTGACAACCCTATTAATCCAAAGCCGAAATAGATAAACAAGGCGGCAACTTGGTTGTCGTCCCAGCCACCGAGCGAAAAAATATCTGTTCCGAGTGCGCCGCCTGAGGCGTAAAGCACCGTTGCCTGCGCCATCAGTTTTATCGGGTAGACAAATACTAATACCAGCATCACGAGCGCGAGACTCAAGTAGAGAGTAGCGGAGTCTTGAAGACCAAAATGGCGACTCCAGTTTGCATGTGTGACCCAGATCGAACCGATAATTATTGCGCTAATCAAAAAGGCGGGGATGTCGCGCGAGAGCTCCAATAGTTCTTCGGGGTTGGTAGGTATTTGATCGATGCTAATGACGAGCATCGTAAAAGCGAAGGCGAACGCCGCGTCTACAAAGGTTTCTATACGGCTCATGTTCTCGCCTCGTAGAATTTTCCCTCGGTCTACTCGGCAGCTTGAGATGAAATCGTCGGAAAGGCGGTTCATTTCGGTTCTCCAAATTGCTCAGACGTGAGAATTAATTGTATAGCTCACCCTCGTCGATATCGCCAATTGCCAAGATAGGTGAGGCATCGATGTCTTCGGCGTCCATCATGCTCGCGACTCGGCCCACGGCGCTAACAAGCATATGTTGCTCCCAGGGCTCGAGCTTCCTGTACTCGCGCAAGAAGCCCGATTGAAGGAGTTCAGGCGCTTCATTGTATTTCGCCTCACCCAGATCCGTTAGGACGACATTAATAGTTCGTTTGTCGGTGCCAAGGCGCTTCCTCTGCACGAGCCCGTTTTTCTCCAAGCGATCGATGAGATTCGTCACCGTCGCCTGGGAAAGCAGAATCGATTTAGCAATCGCGCTAGGAGTCGGCTTGTCTATTTTTACAATGGCATCCATGACCAAAAGCTGGGAAATCGTCAGTCGCGTGTCTTTCTGGAGACGCTTTGAATAGAGGTCGATCGCGCGGGTTATCCGTCTAAGTGCAATCAGTAATTCGTCGTAGTCTTTCATCTGCTTTGTGGTTCCGTGTCTGGGTGCTTTGCTGACTTCATTCTAGTGCATTGGCGTTGCGATAAGCTGCTACTAATTGTTTCCTTTAGCTGTTCTTGGTTTGGCAATTTATTTAGATATCTAAATAAAGTATCGCTTTCGGTATGCAGCGCCATCACCGCAAACTCTTTCTTTTATCTTCATAATAAACTGATTTTATTATTAAAAACTAATAAATGTCTTTGCTGCCATCCCACATCTTTAAAGATTATCCGATGATGAGGGCTACTAATTTACTTTTACTTCTATATAATGGCGAGATAAATAACGACACCCATGCGCTGGTTGGTAGGTTTATCAAGGTGTGCGGCGCGTCAATTATGCAGGCTCAAGAAGGCAGTCCTAAGCACTGCGGTCGAAGGTTCTGTAGTCCAGCAAAGATAGGAAAGGAGATGTATGTTTGGTAGTCAGTTCCGCAAAAAGCAATTAGGTCTAGCAGTCGCGCTCGCGTCTACGGCCTTCACAGCTCACGCACAAATTGAAGAAGTTCTGGTGACCGCAACCAAGCGCACCGAGAGCATGCAGGACATTCCCGTCGCAGTATCGGCGCTAGGCGAAGAATCCCTAGACCAGCTCGGCATTTCGAATTTTGAAGATTATCTCCTCCAGTTACCCAACGTGACAGCCGGCGGCAGCGGCCCCGGTCAGAACACAATCTATATCCGCGGCGTTGCATCTACCACGCCAGGACTCACCGTAGCCGGTGTTGCAGGCCTCGCGCCCAACGTTGCGCTCTATCTAGACGAGCAGCCTCTTGCCCAGCCGGGTCGAAATCTCGATGTCTATGCTGCCGACTTGGCGCGGGTTGAGGTATTGTCCGGACCACAGGGCACGCTCTTTGGTGCAAGCTCTCAGGCAGGTACGGTTCGACTTATCACCAACAAGCCAGACCCGAGCGGAAATTATGCGAGTATCGATCTCGGTACTGCCTTCACCCACAAAGGTGAAATGAGCAACAACGTCGAGGCGATGGTAAACATCCCAATCAACGAGAAGCTCACTGTGCGAGGCGTTGTTTATGTCGACAATCAGGGCGGCTATATCGACAACGTCGTCGGGCAGAGAAATCTGACCGAGAGCGCGCGTTTCAGACCCGAAGGCACGGTGCGCAGCAATGGCCTGCCTGTCAGTGCGGGCAGGGCAGGTTTTCAGTCCACAGCCGATCTAAGCGGCGTGAATTTTATCGACGCAGATAATTCAACGCGTGTCGAAGAAGATTTTAATGACACAACGTACTCAGGCGTCCGTCTATCGGCGCTGTGGGATATAAACGACGACTGGTCGCTAACCGTTGCGCACACCGAGCAAGAACTCGAAACCGATGGCGTGTTTTTCGCGGACCCTAATCTGGGCGATCTCGAGATTCAGCGCTACGAAGACGATTCCTTAGAGGATGCATTTAGCAACACGAATTGGACCCTCGCCGGTCGCATTGGTGAGTTAGAGGCTATCTACACCGGCGCTTTCACCGATCGTGAGACCGATCAGTTTATTGACTACGCGGACTACATTTTCGTGGGTCAGTATCTGCCTTACTACATTTGTGACGGCAGCGTGACCTATCCGGGCGCGAGTGCGCCTAGCGGAACCTGTCAGGCGCCTAACATGTTTGTAAAGAGTACTTCGCAGACCGAAGTTAGCAGCCATGAAGTGCGGTTCTCGACCGATGCTGAACGCCGAGTGAGTGCAACAGTCGGTGGGTTCTACAGCACGCTTGATCTCGCTGAGAAAAATGACTTTACCTACCTAGGCTCGCGGCAGGCGATTGCGTTCAATGGCGAGACAGGTTTCGGACCGAATTTTTCCGCTAAGAACTCAACGAGCGATCAGAGTCAGTGGCCTGACGGTGTGATATTCCGAAACGATGTGCAGCGCACGGACGAGCAGACAGGCGTTTTCGGCGAAGCGAAGATTCGTCTTAACGACGAATTCGCCGTCACAGTGGGCGCACGTTGGTACGACGTCGAAGTGGATCTTGTCGGCAGCGCGGCGGGTTCGTTCGGTAACTTTGGCGCAACGACAGACAACAATGCGGGTAATAATCTAGATACTTTATTCGCAGCGCCGCGTCCTGATACCGCGTCGACCGATGGTGTGATCACCAAGGCGAGCGTGACGTGGACGCCGAACGATAATCAGCTGCTCTATGCGACTTTCTCCGAGGGCTATCGTCCAGGTTTGTTAAATCGCCCAGGCGGCGCGACAAACCCCGCGGGTACGTTTACCGTGCCGTATGCGATAGACACGGATGACATGACTAACTATGAGTTCGGTTGGAAAACCGACCTGTTAGATTATACGCTTCGCTTCAATGGCAGTGTCTTCTTCGCCGAAATCGAGCGACTACAGACCACTATTTTCGACCCATCTATCACAAATCTGTTCTTCTCGGATAACGCGGCGGACGCCGAAATAAAAGGTGTTGAAGGTGACTTTATTTGGGCACCCCCTACGATTGCTGGTCTTACCGTCGTTGGTGCATTTTCTCTATTGGACACCGAAATTACGCGAGTCATAACGCCTACTAACGACGTTACCCTCGGTGATTCGCTTGCCTATGCACCGGAGCGTCAAGCGAATCTGCGTGCGCGCTATGAATGGAGCGTTGGCTCAGGAATGGTCGCCCACGTGATGCCGCAGATCGCTCACTCGGCATCGTCTTACAGCGATATCGTGTCGATTAACCGCGACAAGTTAAACAGCTGGACGCTGTTTGGCTTTAGCGCCGGTGTCACATCGGATACCTGGTCGGCCGAGTTCTTTGTCGAGAACCTAAGTGACGAACGTGCCGAAATTGCCCGCTCGTACAACTTCGACAGAGACCGCGTGAACTACGTGAGACCACGAACGATGGGAGTCAGAGTCTCTTATGACTTCTAGCGCATAGTAGTTTTACGCATAGAAGTTCATTGAACGCCCCGCTTTAGGGGCGTTCTCGTTCTCGTCTATTACCGACGGGCATCGATCTGGTGCCGACAAACCTGTATGGTCTAACAGTTCTAACAGTAAAAAGGCTACGTGTTTTACACAGAGCGACTGAGGCGAAGGAGCCTAAGATCCAAAGTATGAGTGAAATCCGAAATCCGGCAGCCTTCGAGCAAGATGCAGTTTCCACTGCAGTCGATGCGATGGCAGCCGAGTTGGCCGCTACAATCGACAGGGCCACTCGCGCTCTTTCGAACAAAGAGTTCGCAGCGGCGCTCTCTCTGCTTATGCCACTGTGCGCTGAGCACCCGCGTAACGAAGAACTTCTCTATCTTATCGCCGTGGCGCAGCGCTATTTAGGCGACACCGACAGCGCACTCGCGACGTTAGCTTCTCTTCTCGAGTGCGCCCCAAATCATGGACGCGCGTATCAAGAAGAGGGGCATAACCACCGAGCGAGGGGCGATGCTGAGTCGGCGCTCAGAGCCTACAGTTGGGCGTGTCATTACAATCCCGCCTTAGAGGCGAGCTATAAAGGGCAGCTGCAGATGTTGCGGCAACTCGACCGGCCTCAACTCCATGAACAGGTAAGCGCGCAGTTAAAGCAGCTATTGAGTCAGCCGAAGCCACTCGTGGCCGTAGTCGATTTGATTTCGCAGGGTAAGTTACTCAAAGCCGAGGATTTGTGTCGGCAATACCTGTTACGAGATCCTGCTAACGTTGAAGGGATGCGCTTGCTCGCAGATATCGGCTGCCGTCTGGGCGTGCTCGACGACGCCGAGACACTACTCGCCAGTGCACATGACCTCGCACCTAAAAACATTCCCGTGCATATCGACTATATTCAGACTTTACGAAAACGCCAGCGTTTCTTCGAGGCGCGGACACAGGCGCAGGCACTTCTTGCAAGCAACCCGAATAACCCCCAATTTATCTCTCTCGCGGCTGTTGAAGCGATGCAAAGCGGCGACTTCGAAGAAGCATTAGCGCTTTTCGCACGCGTACTCGATTTCTTGCCGAACGATAGCCTCACGCTGACTTCAATCGGTCATGCGAAAAAAACACAGGGTGAGTACGACGCGGCCGTTGCCTCGTATCATCGCGCGCTGGCCAGCAATCCGAGTCATGGCGAGGCTTATTACTCGCTTGCAAATCTCAAGGTTTATCAGTTTACCGATGACGAAGTTGCTTCGATGCAGGAGCAGGTCGCACACCCTCGCCTGGCGCATAGCGATCGCGTCTACATGAACTTTGCTTTAGGTAAAGCCTTCGAAGACAGACACGCCTTCGCCGAGTCTTTTCACTATTACGCGCAGGGCAATGCGCTCAAAAAAGCCCAGAGCCGCTATCGTGCCAGCTCGATGACCGAGGATATTGCCGCGCAAAAAACCGTTTGCACACGCGAGCTTTTCGAATCCAAGCGGGGCGCGGGCTGCACAGCCCCCGATCCTCTATTTATTCTAGGCCTACCGCGTGCGGGTTCAACACTTGTCGAGCAAATTCTCGCTTCGCACAGCCTTGTGGACGGAACGCTGGAGCTGCCTAACATCCTCGCGCTTTCACAAAGGCTCCGCAGACTTGGGCAAGGGCGAGGCGCGGGCAAGCTGGCGCGTGAGCGAGACGACTACTTAACCTATCCAGCAAATCTCGCGCAGCTCTCTCACTCACAGCTTACAGAATTTGGCGAAGAATTTATCGAGCAGACCAGAATACATCGTGCGGGCGCCCCTTTCTTTATTGACAAGATGCCTAATAACTTTCGCCACATTGGACTGATAAAACTGATTCTGCCCAATGCAAAAATCATCGACGCAAGACGCGGTGCCATGGCCTGCTGCTTTAGTGGTTTCAAACAGCTGTTCGCAGAGGGGCAGGAATTTACCTACTCGCTCAAAGACATGGGCACTTACTACCGAGACTATGTGGATTTGATGGCACACTGGGACGAGGTGCTCCCCGGTTTTGTGCATAGAATCGAGAACGAAAAACTTATAGATGATTTAGAAGGGGAGGTGCGCAAGCTTCTCGATTTTTGTGGGCTTCCCTTCGAACAGGCATGCGTTGAGTTTTATCGCAATAAGCGCAATGTCAGAACACCGAGTTCGGAACAAGTTAGACAACCGATTAGCAAGAGCGGCGTCGACCAGTGGCGCAGCTACAGCGAGCATTTAGCGCCTCTGCGCGATGCGCTAGGTAGCCTCAGTCATGAATAAGAAGAATAACCTGCGTGGATCGATGTGGCTGCGCAATTCCATCCCGAAACAGGCACGAACCAATCAGGAAATATTATGCTAGACCAAGTAAGGAACAATCTGGATCCTGCGACACCTGAGGAGCCAGAGTCAACCTTGAATAAACCAGTATTCTTCATTTCTGCTGGGCTTATTATTGCTGTGTGCCTCTACGGAGCACTCTTTAGCGAGCACGCGTCGCTGCTTTTTTCTGATCTTCAGTCTTGGCTGCTTACCAATCTCGGTTGGCTCTATATGGGCTCTGTCGCGGGCTTTTTTATGCTCGTGGTTTATCTCGCTTTTAGCCGGTTTGGCCACCTAAGACTCGGTGCGGATGACTCCGAGCCGGAATACAGCTACGGCAGCTGGTTTGCGATGTTATTCAGCGCGGGCATGGGAATCGGATTGATGTTCTTTGGCGTCTCCGAGCCGATGACGCATTTTCTGGAACCCCCGATTGGTGAAGGCGGCACGATAGACGCCGCGCGCAATGCGATGCAGGTAACGTTCTTCCACTGGGGCCTTCACGCGTGGGCGATTTATATCATTATAGGTCTGGCGCTCGCGTATTTTGCGTTCCGTCACGATCTCCCTCTCACCCTGCGCTCGGCGCTGTATCCTGTTATCGGCGACAAAATCCACGGCAAGTTGGGCAACGCGGTCGATATTTTTGCCATTCTCGGCACGATGTTCGGCGTTGCAACCTCGCTGGGTATCGGAGTGATGCAGGTAAATGCGGGGCTCAATTACCTGTTTGGCTTGCCCGTGTCAGTCTTGGTTCAGGTTGCATTGATTGCGGCGATTACCTGCGCCGCAACTGTCTCTGTGGTTGCAGGCTTAGATGCAGGTATTAGGCGACTGAGTGAGCTTAACTTGTTGTTGGCATTGCTACTCATGGTGTTCGTCTTAGTTGCGGGCCCGACCGTAATGCTACTCAGTAGCTTGATTCAGAATATTGGCATGTATCTTTCCGGTCTCGTTGACATGACTTTTCGGATTTATGCCTATGAGCCTAACGATTGGATTGGAAATTGGACATTGTTCTATTGGGCGTGGTGGATTTCATGGTCTCCGTTTGTCGGCATGTTTATCGCGCGGATCTCTCGCGGGCGTACGATTCGAGAATTCATTCTGGGCGTGTTACTCGTCCCCTCAGGCTTTACGTTTCTTTGGCTGACAGTGTTCGGTAATAGCGGTTTGTGGTTGGAGATGCATGAAACGGGTGCTGGCTTGGCGTCAGCTGTGCAAACCAACATGCCCACAGCGATTTTTGTCCTGCTCGAACAATTGCCTTTGACTACAATCACGTCGGCGCTAGCTACGATGCTTATTGTGACATTTTTTGTGACCTCTTCGGATTCAGGTTCTCTTGTGATCGATATTATTAGCTCCGGCGGTGCAGAGAATCCTCCCGTGTGGCAAAGAATATTCTGGGCGGTTTCTGAGGGCGCTGTCGCCGCGACGCTCCTTCTTGCAGGCGGACTTGCTGCGTTGCAAACAGCAGCCATTAGCAGCGCACTGCCGCTGATTATCGTGATGTTTCTGGTGTGCTACGGTTTAATGAAAGCGCTTCATGCCGAGCCTTCTGTGCGCGGTGTTCGGCCCATTGCGACATCGAGCGTGCCCGTTGCCGCCGGCTCCAAGGGGTGGCAATCACGTCTCAAAGCGATGCTAGGTCGATTCAAAGAGGGGGAGGCGCAGGCCTATCTGGAGACCACGGCAAAACAGGCGATGGAGGAAGTTTTATCGCAGTTGACTACTCAGAATATTCTGCATGCGGCAATCGAAGAAGAAGAGAATCTGATTCGATTAACGGCGGGTCAGGGCGAAGAGTTTGATTTTCTCTATGAAATTAAACTGCGCGAGTATTCACTACCTTCTGTTGCTTTCCCCGAGCTGCCGACCAAAAAATCTGAGCGCAACTATTGGCGCGCAGAGGTCACCCTCTTAGAAGGTGCGCAGCAGTACGATGTGGCGGGTTATTCGAAGGAAGAGCTAATGAGCGATATCCTTACTCAGTTTGAGAACCACTTACACCTCCTGCACACAGATATTTAGGCGCGTCGCTTCGCCTCGATGGCCTCGATGATCGAGTCTAGGCTGTAGTTCCAATCGGCCAGACGTAGGTCGAATTGGGTTGGCCACTCGAAGAGGGCATTGGTGTCTTCAAAGCGGCTTTCATCTATCGTATCTAGCCAGATTGTAAAGTCAGCACTGAACGTCTCACGCGCGGTTGCAGTGGGTGCGACGAAATCGCAGAGTGCGAGCTTGCCTTGGCTTACCTGAGCTTGGGCGAAGTCGGCCATGCGCTGCGCCTGGCGAAGCCGTCCCTCTTCGGAAAAATCCCAATCATCCGCTTCTTTTCGCACTTCGTCGGCGTTAAGCCAAATGCAGTCTTTGAGCTTTTTGTGCAGCTGTGCGGCGAGAGTCGTCTTGCCCGCGCCGGGTAGTCCCATAACGAGAATTTTCATGATGCGTACTCTTTTTGTTCTATTACTGTTGACGCTACGGTTTGAGGATAGCATTAAATATTTGTGCAAAAAACAGAGGGCTGCTCTCAGCTTTAGCCACGTTTAGGCTAAGATTCTCTAAACGTGCAGATTTCCTCAAGTGTCTTTTTTTGCTTTGCTGCCGAGGGCACGGTTGCAGAGTCTGCAGGATGACCCACTACTAAGAGCAGATAGGGGCGCTCGGTGGTGGGTCGCTCAAGAATCTCGCTCAGGAATTTCATAGGATTAGGTGTGTGGGTGAGGGTCGCGAGTCCTGCCGCGTGCAGTGCGTTAATAAGGAAACCGGTAGCGATACCGACAGACTCTGGCATGTAGTAGTTTTTGCGCTTGTTGCCCTGCGCATCCTTCCCTTGCCGCTCTATAAATATGGCAATTAGCCAAGGCGCCGTTTCGAGAAATGGCTTATTATCATCGGTGCCAAGCGGCGCGAGGTCTCTAAGCCATTCGTCTCCGGCTTTCCCGCCATAAAATGCCCGCTCTTCTCTTTCGGCAGCCTCGCGTATTCGACGTTTTATATCAGGATCGCTGATGCAGACGAAATGCCAGGGTTGATGGTTTGCGCCGCTCGGTGCTGTGCCCGCAGCGCGAATCGCCGACTCGATAACCGCTTTAGGAACGCTACGAGGCGAAAACTCGCGAACGCTATGCCGGGACTTTATGAACTCGAAATACCTTTCCGCCTGCGAAACCATTTCTTCGTCGGTGTAATTCGACCGATTAGGTAGTTCTATCGTTTGATAGGTTGACAAAATAACGACCTCTGCTGAGTTGGCACATGGCCCAGTTTAACTCGTTTCCCACCGCAGTGAGCAGTGAGTGATCCTCGCAGAGAGCGCCGGAGCGGCTCGCCGTTATGGCAGCAGGGCTTTGAACATCATTCGATGCGAGTGCAGCAAGGGCTCCGTATAGCCATTGGGCAGCGTTGGGCTTTCAAAGATCAGCGCTTTTGCTGCAGCGAAACCCGCGCTCGTCTCGAAGTCGCTCGCCATAGGTTTATACAGTGGGTCGCCCGCATTTTGCGCATCCACCACCTTGGCCATGCGCTGCATTATTGCGATAACCTGCTCGGCGCTGCAAAGGCCGTGTTTGAGCCAGTTCGATACATGCACTGCCGAGATCCGAAGCGTCGCTCGATCCTCCATGAGACCAATATTGTGGATATCTGGCACTTTCGAGCATCCGATGCCGTGCTCAACCCAGCGCACAACATAGCCCAGGATGCCCTGAATGTTATTTTCAAGTTCGCGCGCTATGCTCTCCGCTTCAAGTGGCGATGCTTGGTCCAGAAGTGGAATAGTCAAAAGCGCAGAGAGTGTCGAGGGCACGCGTAGGCGAACAGATTCCTGTGCAGCTTTCACGTCAACGGCATGGTAGTGCATCGCATGCAGAACGGCTGCGGTCGGAGAAGGAACCCATGCAGTCGAGGCGCCAGACTGCGGGTGGGCAATTTTTGCTGCCATCATCGCAGCCATCTCATCGGGCATGGCCCACATGCCTTTACCAATTTGCGCGCGGCCTTGAAGTCCGCAGGCAAGGCCAATCTCAACGTTTCGATTTTCGTAGGCACGAATCCATTCGCGGTCTTTGATCTCGGACTTTGGCGGAAAGACACCGGCGTTCATGCTGGTATAAATCTCGTCTCCTGTTCTATCTAAAAATCCCGTGTTTATAAACACAAGTCGTTCCCGTGCTTCGAAGATGCAGTGTTTGAGATTTGCCGATGTACGACGCTCTTCGTCCATGATGCCGAGTTTCACGGTGTTAGGGGGGAGCGAGAGAAGCGTCTCGATGCGCGCAAATAGGCGGCACGTCAACGCCACTTCGGTGGGACCGTGCAGTTTTGGTTTGACGATATAGATACTGCCTGTGCGGCTATTGCCGTAACCCGTGTTGCATCGCAGGTCTATCGTGCTGACGAGGGCCGTCACCACGGCATCAACTATGTGCTCAGGGACTTGTTGCCCTGTATTGTCGTGCGCCAGCTCACTAGTCATCAGTAGGCCGACATTTCGGTTGAAGAGCAGGCTGCGGCCGCGGAGTACGACGGGTTTCCCCGCGGGGTCCAGGAATTCGCGGTTCGCATTTAGCGTGCGCGTGAGCGTCGCTCCGCCTTTGGTGAAGTTCGCGCTTAGCGTGTTTGTCATTAACCCGAGCCAATTTCGATAGACATCGATTTTGTCCTCCGCATCGACCGCGGCGACCGAGTCTTCGCAGTCCATGATCGTGGTCAACGCGGCTTCGAGATTGATGTCGTTA
>Ga0222713_10001133_pt1 | contig 30564 bp, 34 predicted proteins | sample C33_649DmetaG_FD_165061 | JGI IMG/M metagenome (GOLD analysis project Ga0222713, IMG submission 165061) | Estuarine water microbial communities from San Francisco Bay, California, United States - C33_649D | ecosystem: Environmental > Aquatic > Marine > Unclassified | place: USA: California... | reverse complement strand
CAGTGCTGTAGTCATTGCTGCCGTCAAAGTTCAAGCGATACTCAATGTCATAGCCGTGCGCGCGACACACCTCTACCAACGGATGGTTGGATGCCATCGAAATACGACGAATCATGTATTGCGCATAGCCGGGGTGACAGCCAGGCGTCACGCCCGGCAGCAACGACAAGGTGCCGCTCGGCTTACAGGTCGTGAGCTTCACACTCGTCGGGAACTCTCGCTCCTTCGAATACTGCGTATCAAACTCCCGCAGATGTTCATACGCCGGCTTCAACCACTTCTTCTGTTTGTCCGTTGCTTGGAGATAGCCCGTCACGCCAATACCCATGCGCATATTCTCGTTGACGATCTTTTCGGTTTCCTTGTTATGGCACCCGAGGGCGAGCGACTGCTTGTTGATGCGATAGAGTAACGTGAGCACATCCACGAACTCTTCATAATTTTCGATGTTGGGTAAGAAAATTTCAGCCAAGCAACACGTTTCAAAGTTACCGAGGGACTGTTCTGCGCAGGGGTTGTAGCCGACCACGGTGGGATCTGGATATTCTGTTTCTCCAAGACGACCGACCTGCTTGGAGAGGGTGAGGTTGATGAGACCATACGGCTCGCCTCGCCCTTCATACCCATCCCAGAAGAACTCGTGAAGCTGCGAGATGTCATCGCACGCCACGCTATTGTTGCTCATGCTGCGCCAGGGCGGAATGTTCCCCAAGTCCCACCGCTTCGCCAACAGATACTCAATATCGTCAGGATCCCCGATGGCTAACTGGGCCGACCGACGCACATTGCCGGCGACCACGACACTGCCGATGATGTTCATGATGTCCAAGCAGTCAATCGGGCGGAGATTCTTCCCGGCGCGTTTTTCCAGAATGGACGAAATCTTCGCAATCCCGTCACAGAGAATTTCTGGTCCCGACGCCACACCACCGAAGCCTTTGATGGGAGCACCGCCGCCACGAATCAACTGGGTCGAATAGCGAAATGAATCCGACTTGCGACGGGAGAAGGCGCTCTCTAACGTGCGTTCCAGCAACGACACCCAGCCTTCGCGAGTGTCGGGAATAATAAAATCCGCATCCGCATGATCATGACGCGTCGGTCCATGAAAATGTTTCTTGACCGGCGGAATCTGGTTCACATGTTCTTTTTGAATGCTAAACCCGACGCCGCTGCCGAGCATCAACATATCCATCGCCCACGTAAAGGGTCGCACGGCGTTATCAACGGCCACGAACGCACAATTTTGTAACGACGGAAGTCCCAATCGTTCAATCGTCGGTGTGCCCAACTGCCACAAGAATCGTCCAGCAACGGTGCCCTTCAGCTTGAGCATGTAATAGCGAAGTCGCTGTTGTTCGTCCTCGGTGAATCGGCAGTCGAGTTGACTATTAGACGCCGCGATCACACGGTTCACCGTATCCACCCATTCTTCGGTGGGACCATTCAGATTATCTTCTTCTAGACGTCGCGAGTAGGTACGTTTATAGGTAAGGTAGCCCACTGTAGACCACGGGGTATCGGTTGTGAAGGGCTGTGATGCAGGGAGCTTGGACATGATTATTCACCTGTAGTTGTGGCTTGAATCTCCGTGATCCACGCCGAAAATTCTTGATATTCACGATCACTCATACCCAGTAATTTGGCGGATTCCGCCGAAGGCAGAGGTGACTGCGCCACCATCTCACGAAGCAGTCGTTGCTCCATCGCGGACAGTGTTTTCGTATAAAGTATATAGTTTTGAAATGCGTCGGTTGAGAGCGGAAAAAACGGGGCCACCGCGTCAAACATTGCGGTCGCCATCACTCGAATTTCATACTGGGCGTGACTGTCCATCCGTAACTTACAGAAATGAAAGAAGTTATGAAGATCACACTTCCAATACATCTCTGTGTATGTTGAAAGCGGCAACACCACCCGAGAAATTTCTCTGGAAATATTATTCACCGTGAGCAGTCGGTCATATGACTGAAACGCATCGTTGTTCTGTCGTTCGATCTCGAACTGCGCCCGCCGCGTTCGAATCGACGGTTCCGTGGCCGCCCGACCTTGATTATTGATAGAGGACTGTGGGCCGAGCTGCACTTGCTCAGGCACATAGGTATCCTCGGGGAGTTCACTGTATCGCGCTGAGACTTCGTTGATGTTCGCGGTGCGATGCCGCACAAGTTGTCGCGCCACGAAGATGGGCACCTTCAGATAAAATAATACTTCACACATCTCAAACGGCGAGGTATGCTTGTGCCGCATGAGATAGCGAAGGAGAGCTTTATCGTTGCTGGTTTTCTTGGTGCCTTTGCCGTAGGAGACGCGAGCCGATTCGGCGATGCGCGCATCACTTCCGAACACATCGAGCAAAACCACTTGACCATGATCTAAAATTGGTATTACCACAGGTTCCATAATCTTCTCTAGTATATAGCAGCGACTACATCCGACGCCAGCGTAAAAATTCTAACTCGGCTCGCAACCCACGCACGGTATGTTGCTGCACCAATTCGGGAACAGTATATCCTGCTTTCGCCATGTCGTTCAAATCTTTTTCTTGCACAAACGACGGCCAAATAACGACGGACATGCCCGCTTTGATCGCCTTATACAGACTATTGGCCACGGTGACATTGCGAGGCTCATTGTCCCACACAAAGACAACGTGCTTTCCCATAAAATATTTTGTATAAAGTCGCATCAGGTCTGAATCCATTGAGGCGACGGTGTTGGGAAGAAACCACGAATCTAGTGGACCTTCGACCATATAGATGGTCTTATGCATCTCCACACGATCCCAGCCATAAATCTTATCCTCGCAATTATCATGTTTGAGGGTCACATATCGAGCGGCGGTGCCGGTGGCATCAATTCGTCGCGCTTGAGCACCAAGCAACTCGCGATGACGGTTGAACCACGGAAGAATGAGTCGTGGGGCGTGATCTTCAGGCAACGCATACGACCATTTCATCTCTTTGATCCACGTTGTCCATTCATCGGTGAAGTAGAGATGTGAGAGAGCGGATTCGGGAAGTTGACGGGAACGGCAATACTGGGCGGCGAGATGGTCTTCGGGTAATGACGCGATGGTGGGTAGCGTCATCTTGAGTGGTGCTTTTCCGAATCCAAACATAGGCACCTCGCTCGATGGCGCCGGCACCGTAGGCGTTACGGGTCGCTCTTGCCGAAGCACATCCAGTTGATACTCCCGAAACAACTCGGGTGCTTGTTGCCGCAAGAACGACCGAAGCGACATACTGACGTTACAGTTATGGCATTTATAAAAATACTGCCCTTTATGTAAAAAGAAATAGCCGCGTGTCTTGTTGACACGACGTTTGGAGTCGCCACAAAATGGGCAGCGAAAGCCATACGTCGTGCGTGACTGTCGATGGAAATACTCTAATTGCGTACCCACCAACCCAATATATTTTTCTTCAAGCCACTGAGACATGCGACCGACAGTATATCATACTGCCGTCGTGAGTATATAGGTTATTGAATCGGAAAAATTGTGTGCAATACGTTGTCCGCGGCACGAGACAGGAGGAACCCCACGACGAGGCCGCCGCCGATGAGCAACATGCGCCAGCGTTCAAGTCTCTGCACGCGGTCGTCGAGTCCGGCATGTTGTTTTTCCATCTTATCAGAAAGCTGATCGATGGCTTCAGACATTTCATTAATGGCTTCAGATAGTTCTTTGCCCACAAGGTCTGTGAGTTTTGAAGTCATTGCGCTGATGTCCTCTCGTGTTTGTGTAAGAATTGTTTCGGTCGAGGCGATTTGTTTCTGTAACACTTGAATTTCCGTATCGTGACGGGAGTTCAAGCTGGTTGTGTGTAATGCGAGTTCTTCGACGCGGCTAAGAATGCGGTCAAACTTGTCGCCCAAGCTGGCAAACCGCTCAGAGGTTTGTTCCTGCTGTGCCTGTAACATCGCAATGGACACTTCGAGCGAGTTATCCACACGACGAGTAATATTTCGGCTGGCGCGACGACGTTTTGTTGGCATACTTAGTGTGATGAAAGATGATATTTGCCTGGATGACGAAGATAGAGCATGGCGCCGGTCGTGCTGTTCATAAGAATGATTCCCTTCTTTCCGTGACGACTTCTTCCATATTCGCGAATCGCGTCACCCACCGAATCATTCCCGACGTACTCTTCATATCGTGCGTGTTTGCGTTTACCGAGACGGCACCGTGTAAAGGTAGCAGCGTCTACTTCAAACACTCGACATCCCGCAAACTGCTCGGGACGTATTTCTTCGTGGATCCGTTCCTCGTCGAGTTGGCCACTGCCAAGTTCCGCAAACTGCGCGGACGGTGTGACGAGTGAGTCCGTCTCCACCATGTATTTATCTTCAGACGCGGTGTCTGACGAGTTGTCTAGAATCTGCGCTAATAGCGTGTCGATAAATCTAGTCATGCCCTTCAACCAATCGAGTCAGCTTCTCCCACAACACCTTGTCGCGAGGTATATCTTTATTTAGGATGAGAATGCCGTCAACGGGAAGAATTTCTTCGGGCATGAGATTTACGTATTCGAGCACCGTTTTGAGGGCACTCCACGAGTCCGTGCTACTGCGAAAAAAGAGTAATCGCGCGACGGCGGATGCTTGAAACACATTGTAGACCCCAATAACGTGGTTGATGAGTAGTCGTGGGGCTACCTCACCCGTGCGCGTGTAGCGGTTCACTAAGCGTTTGATGTATTTGATGCGAAGGAGGTCTTGCTGAAATTCGTCCATCCCCGAGCAACTCGGGTTATCATACATCTTGATGGCGTATGCGAAATAGTTTTTCTTCGTCAAGTTCTGCATAAAAAAAGGGAGAGACGGTTATGTCTCTCCCTGTATTTAGTATGGATAAACAACGCGTTTACGACGCTGTATCCGTTGCAAGTAACCAGTAATCCGTGCCATTAACACGAATGCGCACCTTATGGGTGGCTGCCCCTGCTGCGGAGCTGGAGAACAAGGTGGTAGCATTCGCCGCACTGGTCACGTTCGCACTGACATTTGCAGCACCACCCAGACCGAGATCGAACAGATACTTGGTCTGTGCCGTGGTGTTGTTGGCACCGTCACCAAACCCCACGAATGCCTGAACGTTGGCCACCCGCACGCCCGTATTCGACACCTGAAACACCCCGACGTAGGTGTTCGCAATCAGCGACCCCGCGTTGCTCACATCCATAATAAACTTGGCGGTGGCGTGTTCTTTGGTAACGTTTGCTGTGGCACCCGACAACGCACTCGTCGCTCGCACCGCATACTGGTGGTAACTGTCGGTTGAGGTTGCCGTGGCGTTGGTGATAAACTCACCGGCAATTAACGTATTCGCCGAACCAGTATTCGCCGACACGTTTGCGGTCAGTATACTTTTCAGCGTCGTGGCGCCTTTAAAGGTGCTGGTGGTCACATACGAGATGCCGTTTCCAAAAAGATCCGCTGCGGCGATCTTTTTGGTAATTGGTGTGCCACTCGGATCATCAACGACCACGAACAAGTCGTCGGACGTTAACGTGGTCAACTGTGTGAGTTCGGTAATTTTTTTATCTGCCATATGTCATCCCATGTCTGTTGGTATTTATATAAACTACGAATTCGACGGTTCGGACTGATTTTCTTGAGATGCACGTTCAATCAACACATCACACGCTTGAATTGCTCCGCTGACCTGACTCAGTTGACCGTATATTTTCTCGATTTCCTTTTGTAGCGACTCTGCCTGGTGTTGAAGTTTCCCCCGCAGGTCGTCCCATTCACGCTTCTGTTCTTCTATTTGTGTAACCGTAATCATAATCGCTGTTTCTCCATATACGACGTTCATTATTTGGGTTGACGCGCTTGTGGACCCCGCTGCAACTTAATATGATGCGGTTGGGTGTCGTCGCCCTGTTCTTCCTTCGCTTTATTTATCGTGTCATATTTCAGTCGTCGGTCGGGATACATCACAACGACCGACTTATTCTTCGGTGTATCTTCCGGCACCCGCTCTTCGGGGTCTAAGCTGCCGCCAACCGTGGGGTCACTGGTGGGCACGTCGGTGGGTGTGTCTTCGCTCAACCACGACGAATCCGCAAGGAGCCGTTCGACCACACGGGCGACCTGCGGGTCGATGGTTTCCACGTTGAGGGCGGTATCTTCCTGTAGCGTACGAGTTTTCTTGGGCATAATCATTTCCTTCAGTTTACCGAGACGCGCTTGAATGAGGTTTACGAATCGACGAATCGTGGTGGCGTCTTGCGCCCCCGAGATGAGAATTTTCTTGAGGTTTTTGGTGTCGCCTTGTTGGGCGAGCCGGCGCGCCACCGTGCCGCTGACTTTGGACGCATTCATACGTCCCTGACGCGGAAGGGCTTCCACGCGCACCACGGCCCGTTGCTTGGGGTCTTCGGACTTTTGCCACGACCCGATCATCTTCTCGAAGCCTTCTTCGCGGTCTTCGCCCACGAGTATGGTAATGTCGCGGTAGCCTTGGTCGAACGCCCACGTCAGCGCCTCGGTGGGTGTGCGCACCGACGACGGTCCAATTCGTATCGACGGGACACTCTTCTTGATGACCGCAACCTTCTCTCGATAGGGAATGGGATTTTTTCGATCTTCGGTCTGAGACGCAAAGACCACTACTTTTCCTCCACGCTGCTGGGCGTGGCTCATCGCGATATGAAACAACGCCTCATGCCCAATCGTGGGTGGGTTGAATCGACCGAAGATGAGATAGAGTGGGGCCGCCATACCAATATTTAGTCGCTCGGCAACATCGTTATTAATTGACGTAACGAGTCCGTCGCACTGGTATGCTGAATACCAACGCCGCCCGCCGATTCCCATTCGCGAATGTTCTTGGCGAAATCATCAATAAGGATAGGACGTGGACGCCCCGCCTTGACCTGTGCGATAGCATAACTCGCCTTATTTTTTCGCCGAACGACCAGCACGTTTTTTGAGGGAATGCGCTGAAAATGGCGAGTCATCCATGTTATTTTATCGAGCGTGGCGGAGCGGCGCATCGCGGCGTCCGCATACCATTCGTCAGGAATCGCGGTGAGCATCGACAAGCGAATACGGTTGTGGTCACGGAGCTGTGCCAGTCCGTTCATTAATCCTCGCGCATCCGGCAAAACTGGAAGCTTCGCAAACAAGTGGGGCTCGTGTCGGGCCACGCGGCTCCACCCGTCTTGCTGTAACAGGAATTTATTGACGTTGTGGGGACGCACATTGAAGTACCGTTCCATGCCCGCATAAAAATTGGCCACCACCCCATCCATATCACAAAATACATGAGGAACTAATTGGGGGGACCGTGAGGTGGCAGGAGCTTCATCCAGACGAATTGCGTCAGAATTTGCTACGGCCGTGTATGCGCTAAATGTGACCATCTACGGTATTTAGGTTCCCTTTCTATTTGACGCCAAACCCCACTGGCGACGCGCCACGCAACGAACGTTCGACTACCCTAAGCGGATGTCCCGCTGCACTTTCGCGTGTCGCTGGACGTACGCAGGGGGGTCCGGCAACTCAAACGAGAGCGGTCGAATAATTTCGTCCCATGCCTTAATTTTACGAAAGAATCGTTGCACGGAGGGATGCGACTCGTCGCCCAAAAAGGTGCTGTAGTAGTATTGTATCGCGGGCAATCGTCCGCCTTTATTTCTAAACTCGCGTTTAATGTCACGAAGGTGTAACGGGGTCTGTGGATAGATGTAATACCACTCTTCGACACAATCGTGCGCATACGCCTCCACCTCATCCATGTCCCCCAAATAGCGTTGCTCCGCTTGCATACCCTTATCGACATTCGCCGATGCGTGGGGTCGAAAAATAAGAGCATTATCTTGCTTACGGCCGTTTTCGAACTGTGCGCGATGCACCAGTTCGTGTGTCAGGCACTTCAAAAACCGATACTGAAAATACTCCCACGACTCCACGGACAATGGAAGGCGATTGGTGTGGGGATGAATACAGACAATAATTTCGATGCGGGCGGTGCGGCCGGGATTGGGTTCAAAGCAGAACCCCCCGAGTGCCGGATAGTATTGCCCGTCCGTATCTTTCGGCGCACCAAACTTGGTGGTCACTTCCTTGACGACACGGACTTTCGTGCCCGCCAGGGCCGCTTTCATCGACGCAAGAAACGTTGCGACATTCACCGCGTGGGGCCTGCGCGCCACACTACTAATAATCGGCCGAAAGACACTTTCAACCCGAGGGCGCAGGTCATCCAGATTTCGAGTGAGTGATTGATTTAAGATACGAAGATTCATACGGTTCTCCTCTTATCATTAAACAACCCATACCCAACGGATTATAGGGTTCACGTCTATTTAGAACGTGATCTTAAATTTACCCTGTGACCCCGTTGTCGGCCGCAGATTTTTGCCGGGTGGTTTCGGCATAAAGGACGCGGCTCCCATATACGAAGTGTCCGAGTCGTCCCCATCTTCCCGCCGAGGCTTTCCCGTTTTACTGTGGGGTTTACCCTGTCGAGGATTGGCGACTGGCATCGGATCCGAGAGGTATTGCTGTTGTGGGTCATTGGACAAGCGCATCTTACTGCGGTCCACTTTGATGGTAAAGCGGCGATACTTTGACGTATCCGCATAGCGGTTCTTCAACTGCTTGACCATCAATAAACTATCCTGTTCCAGTTCTTCGCTGGTGACCAACGCAATCTGTAAGTCCGCTGTCTGCGGCAACCCAAACGACTCGCTGGTGTTCGTGAGCGACGGGTCACTATTGTCGAACCCCTCACGGTTGAACTGGGTGGCCGTCAAGCACGGCACATTGTATTCGACCGCCAGACCACGGAGTTCTTCGGCGATCGACTTGACATACATATACGAATTGGTCTGACCGCCCGCCTTGAAGCGAATGGACGAACAGATGTTGATGTAGTCCACGATGAGCAGATCCGGCACGAACTGCTTCTTCAACGCCAACTCATCCAACAGCACACGGAAGTGCCCGACATGCCCGCCGCTCGTCGGATATTCCTTGATGATGAGTTTGCCGAATGCGTGTCGCTGTTGAAGGTCTTCAAAGGCGCGTTCATACATCGACCGCGACATACTTTCAAGCGTATCCATTGTGACATCCAACAGGTTCGCGTCGATACGTTGGGCGATGCGTTCTTCGGCCATCTCCATCGTAATATACAACACCTTCTTGCCTTGCGCGATGGTAGACGCCGCGACATGGCACAGGAACAACGACTTACCGACGTTGGTGCCCGCGACGATGACATTGAGCGTCTTGGGGGTCACGCCTCCGCCGGTAATCTTGTTCATCAACTCCAAGTCAAACGGAATGCGCGTCTGCTCCTGATGATACAGGTCATACCGTGCGCCGATATCTTCGAAGTAGTCATGCCCGATATGTGTGCGAAACCCGACCGACAACGCATCCTTCAACAACCCCGGCACACTGGCCGCCGATTCAAAATCCTTGTCGATACGAGTGATGGATTCGGAGATGGCGAGATAGAGGGCGCGTTGCTTACAGAACTGCTCGGTCTGATCGATGAGCCACTGACGCCGACCCGAATCGATACGGGTGACGGCGGCCACTTCGGTGAGCAGCGTCGTGGCGTCGGTATAGGCATTCCCTGACAGGGACTCGCGTTCGAGGGCGAGTTTGATCGCATCGACGGTCGGGGTCACCTTATAGGCGGTGATAAACGCTTCGATGGTCGTATAGAGCACTTGCCCCTGCGACGACGTAAAATACTCCTTCTTTAAGAAGGGCAACACCCGTCGCGTATATTCTTCATCACGAATCAGGTGTGACAGAATCAGTGGTTCGATCATTCTTCCTCCGGAGCGTCGGTCGAAGTCGGAGCGACACTCACACCCGCGCCATAACTGAAGTTCGGGCGCACATACTTGTCGTTGAGTTCTTGCAAGAACGCATCGGTGAAGAACTTCTCGGGGGCTTCCTGAATCTTGCCTGCGAACACCGGCTTGCCGCCGGGGAACGTATACTTACCACCGCTGTGCTGCACCAGACCGGCTTCGACACTCATATCCAGCAAGCCGTAATACTTGTCCAGCCCACCCGCATACGAGATACGGACTTCGACTTCGCTATTCTCACGGGACAGGCGCGACTTGAACATCTTGGCCTTGACGATGCTGCCGATGACATTCTTTTCCTTGTCGCGATCCTTACTCTTGGAGAGCATCGCAATCGAGTCGCTGACATAGATGAGACCCGACCCACCCGACAACGCCTTCGTCGGCACATACGCCCCCACGACGGCATAGACGTGGTTCGTGCAAATCATCGGCACGTTCAACTTGGACAGACGCAGACGCAACACACGGAAGGTGCCGCGAATGAGACCCGCCTTGGTCATATCGCGGGTGTCCTTCTCCGCACGAATGTCCTCGACTTCCTTCGCACTCGACAGATTGCCGAGCGAGTCCAGCACCATCAACATCGGCTGACGCCCCTTCTGTGGGGTTTCGTCGTAGCGGTCAAGAATCTGCAACGCGGTCTGTCGAAACTGCTCAATCGTTTCGGGTTCTGACTTCACAATACGAGTGAGGTCAATGCCCCGTTCCGACAACATCTGGTTGGTCACGGCACTTTCGGTGTCGAAGTAAATCACCCCACCGTCAGGGTTATCTTCCAACCACTGTTTGATGACGCCCAAGACGAAGAAGGTTTTGCCTGTCGCAGGGTCACCGGCGAACACCGTAATCTTGTTGTTTGGCATACCCCCAAACAATGATCCGCTCAGGGCTGCGTTCAGCGTATAACTGCCGGTATTGATGTAGCCATCGAACTCCGACGAACTCAAGCCGTCGGAAGCAATCGTGGTCATCGCGGGAAGGTCTTTAATCAGTGAACGGAAAAATGACATTATGAGGCTCCTTGTAGGGTTAGTATATCACGAAAGGGGAAGCGTGACGGTCTCAATACGCTGTTGGGCCAGTGCGGCATACTCGGGGTTGAGTTCGATTTGAGTTGTTCACGGACATCACCGCGAAGAATGGTGTGCGTCATCGTGTATAGTATACCACTAAATCAATTTGTGGGTGGTGCGTTATTTATAATAATTCCCATCCGATATATTGCGGATTTTTTAAACTTTGAATTCGCACAGTTGGATTACTTTCAAACATGCCATTTGCATATCGAATGTAAATGTCCAGTTCGGCATTGTCATCACTATCTGCTCGACCAATTTCCGCGATGAATCGCTGTGCGGTGCCCTTTGGTTTCGCGTATCGAATTTTCTTCAGTTGAAGATCCGTAACCTCATGAAATGATGGCACGTAATATAAATTCTTCGCGCTGAGATAATAGTAGGGTCTATCACCAAAGCGTAAAATTCCCGCGAGTTTGCTAGCCTTGGCTAAATTTTTTTCCATTGTTAGTTCGAAGACTTTGGCAATTTTATTGTACAGGGGAGCCGCATACGACCGCTTCTCAATAAAGTTTGCCTGAAACCAATCACCAAACACACGTTGCCATTGTGCGTTCTTTCGCACCGCACTCATAATGTCGGCCTCACTCATGTTTAGAACGCCAGTTTTCAACTTAATCTGGAATTGCGTTGTTCTAGAGACGTAGGTAATTCCGTATTTACTGATTGGAATCAGCGGTTTATTCGGTTGCCGCTTTGCAGCAGTCAGAACATCTTTAAAAATCTGTTGCTTCATTAACAGATATTCTTTACCCGCATACATGTCAAATACGTCAACACCTTTGTCTGTTTGAATCCCGAGGGCCTTTGGGCTAAGATTGGCGAGAGTGATTCCACCTTCTGCTTTAACACTAATCCCGAGCGTACCTCCACTCGCAAATGCAATATCTGACACACCACCGGCAATGTTTTGGCCACCACTCCATCCAAATTTGCGAGGCAGACTTCCTTGCTTGGCAAGAATTTTTTCTTTAATGATTGGTGCACGATTTGCCCAAATCATAAAGATGTTAGGCATAAAGTTAGGTGCTACTAAACGGACGATGTCACGATAGCACGACGTAGGGTTGCTTAACTTTGATGCGGGAAGAGACTTTTCTGGTCGTTTTGGATTAAATTTTCCATTTCCTATCAAACCGTATAATACACCAAGTTCGCTATTATACCGAATCGCGTCAGATTTTCCTCCCTCATCGAGTTTCATTTCCGAGAGGTAAAATTGTTGAAAAGATATCATTAGTGTTCTCCAAAGAAGTAACTGACGCTGCACATCGCTGATTTGCTATCATGACGTATGCGGGGTCAATATCAATCCCCACAAAGTGACGCTGGAGTCGAACCGCGGCCACGCCCGTCGTACCACTTCCACAGAACGGGTCAAGAACATGTGCCCCGACAGAAGTATATATTCGCACCAGATATTCCATAAGTGACAATGGTTTTACCGTCGGATGATCATTATCTGCACCCTTCTCGGTGCGGGTCGCCCTCGGAGCATAGAAATATTTTTGATGTTCGGGGAGCACGTCACCAATAATATTCGATGGATACCGTCCGGCGGGATTTGCATCGACGGTACCAAACTCTTCTTGCGTACCCGTCGTCTTACCCTGTTTTCCAAACTGACGACGCTTGACACCGCCTGCGACCCAGCCTTTCGGTGGTGCCTTGTCCCACGGTACGCGGGTCGTTTCTGTATCGATCAACCCACAGCCCCACGTTGCCTGATTAGATTCGAGCGAGCCGCTATATGGCTTCTGCGCGACCACGATAGGTTCATGTGCGGGTTTCAGTCGGTTATACTTCGGCATCTTGGTTGTGGTCATCCACATAATTTGATCTTTGATGACGAAGCCCGCGTTTTCTACATTCGTGGCTAACCGATGATACAATTCGGGTGAACAGAATGCGAGACAAAATGCGCCGGGTCGCAGCACACGATACACCGACTGCCAATGGTCGATAGGTGGTACCTGCGTATCCCACTGGGCCATATTCATGCCATAGGGAGGATCCGTAATACAGGCATGGAACGTATGCTCCGCATACGAGGACAACAGAGTGCGGCTATCACCGTGAAGAATGGTGTGAGTCATCGTGTTAGTATACCACGCACAAACACACGCCCGTATGAATTAAAGTTGGCGATAAATGTCGGGGCATCTGGGCCGATGTAGCTCACCATCTGACCTTGCAACCCCGTGTGCTTAACCGTGACATCTGGTGTGAGAAACTTCACCCGCCGCGAAAGAAAACATATTGCCGACGAGATTCGCAATAATTGTTGACCCCAATGCGTTTCGGTGGCATTATTGGTGAGTACACACGCCGACTCCATTGTCGGCAATGACTGTTCCAGTTTGTCGATAAATGCAGTCATCAGTTTATTGGCATACGGCGGGTTAAGCCAGACGCAGCCCGACCATTCGTGAAGCAATCCGTTCTGCTCGTGAGTAAAGTAGCGGTCGGCTCGAATCCATTGATTCGCGATAGGGTTCGAGGCGGGGTCAAGATCGATTCGCCCCATTGTGCGCCGGGCCGCCTCGATAATCCATTCAGGAGTATACCACTCTTGATGGCCGGTATTGTGTTGGGTATGCACCATATTCACACTAGTGCATCAATAGGAGTAGTATTTGATGTGACTACGTTTTTCTTCTTGGACTTCTTTGCCCGTGTCGGAGCCGATTCCGTATCCCCAAACAACGTGGGTTTCCAATAATTAAATGTCAGTGCATCCGCACAGGCAATATTGTGTTCAACAATCCGCCGGTGGTCTTCCGTGTCTCCCGCAATCTCTAGCAGTCGGTACCGACACGCCTCGGCGTTGTCCGACATGAGTTCGACCCCGTAGGTCGTCTGGAGGGCTTGCGTCGGCGTGCTCCCGTGTGCAATCTTCCGGCGGAGAACTTCGACAAGGAAATTGCCATCACCGCAGGACGGATCGAGAAAGGTTTTCTCGGGATTCGACCATACCTCACGGGGAATGCGGTCGAGCAGCTCATTCACGAGCGGTGCGGGCGTAAAGACTTCGCCGGTTTGCTTGATGCGCTCGTCGGAACGTTCAATGTTATTTGGCATACTGTTCGACATACGCAATCTCATCCTTCGTGAGTTTGAAGTGCTCATAGAGCATCTCGTCGGTCCAATCAATCGAACGGTCTACAGCCGGCAGAGAGCGGACAATCGCCAACTGATTCCACCCGCTATACTTCCACATCCCCTTCACACCATTGCTGTCTTTCAGTAGGACTTGATAGAGTTTACTCGACAGCACCTTCACCAGTCGCTTACCTTCAGTCGCGTTCTTGACCTTGATGTAAAACATATGTTCGCTCACACCGCAAGCATCTGAATACACGGGAATGGGATTCCCGCTTTCTGTAAGCATGACCTTTGGTACATCATATTCTGCCGGTTTTTTGTTACTCCACCTATCTTGGACATTAGTATGACGAACAATCCACTTATGAGTGGTATCTTTAGTTTTAGACAAATGGTTGGCCTTGGTCGAATGATTTTCATTATTTTTAATGAAACTATCAAACCTCGGTCCCACCAGCAGCTTCTTCGTAATCGACAGCGAATGCTTATCGATACGTGACGGGAGGAACGGGAACTCATCATGCTCCACCGTCAGCGTCTCCGTGGGTGTGACAAACTTCGTCGTGCCCTTAGGTGCCTGCTTTCGCAGCACCCAGGCGCTAAAATCACTTCCCACGCTAAAGTGCTTCTTCACATCGAGGTTGACCCACTGCATGTCGTAGACCATCAGATCGTCATAGAGACTACCCGGTGACATCCACGAGGGCGGCGTCACGAAAGCCATATATCCACCGGGGGAGAGTCGCTTCAGCGAATCCTCAACAATCTGTTTCCAGAGTTTATTGCTGGATTTGCCAGTCCCGTCTTGATACGGCGGATTGCTGCAAGTGACATCAAAGTTCATATAGTTAACCTCTAGTATATCACAAATGAGAGTGCCCATGACACCCATCCGCGTGGCGTAGTTCCGCGCGATAAGGGTTTCAAAGACACCAACGACACGACGACGGATGTTAGCGTCGCTATGTCCATACAGCCGCAGCTTCGTGACAATGCGATTCAGGAATTGTCCACCACCAGCGGCGGGATCGAGGAACGTGGTCGTTGAGGATTTCCACACCGGCTGCGGAATCTTATTCAACAGGTCATCAATCAACAGGTCAATGTTGATATCATGTCGAAACAACATAATATAGTATCCTTGTATTTATCGACCAACCGTCAGCGTCCAATCGAGCTTCTTCCGCACATCGGGGTGGTTTAGCAGATAATGCACCGTCGTCCAATGCACCTTTACCATCGACTCGACTTCCGTCTGGAACGTCGTATTGGTTTTGAGTGCCGTTAACATATCATCGACCGTCGTTGCGAGTGTACCGTGAAAAAACACAGCGACGTGTTCATAGATAGCGTACGCCGCCTCGCGGATTTTTTGATTATCCAACTTAGCGGAGGGTGTCCGCGACGACACCGCACCCACGACTGGCACATACGTCTTACCCTTGAGCGAGACCGCTTGACGCGGTGCCGTTGCGGACTTGCAGGACGACGCCAGCAACGACTGTCGAATCTCGTCAGGGAATGACTCGATTTTCGGAAGACGCCCGAGGACGCGACCGAGACGATACGGTGCTGACTGAAGCTGTTCCAGATAACGGCTTGCGATGACGCGCACCCGCTGTCCATTCACGGCTTCCCAGAACTCAACGTTATCGAACAGCACTTTCGCTGCCGATGCGCGTGAGATGTTCGACGATGTTGCGATGTTCTCGATAGCCGCATCAATCTGCGTATCCATCTTGTCATCACGGTTTGGATCGAACGAGACGCTGATGACATAGCCGATTTTGTCGGTTCCGTTAGGAGTCAAGCAGCGAGACGCTTTCTGTAACGTTGCCGCGGCATCACCGGCATCGTACATCAGATACGTCTCCGTGATTTCGGGAACACTGAAGGACCGCTGCGCCATCTGTGCGGCGATGATGACCAGATTCCTGTTATTCCCTGCATCCTTGATTGCGTTGAGTCTTTCGCGGACCATATTTTCCGCGTCACGCCCAGTGGTTTCTTCGCCGTGGATACCGATAACGTCACAGGTCGTTCCGATCGCCCCTTTGACAATCTCCACCAACCGCTGCAAGTTTTTAATCTTCGTGGCCGCACTGACGAATACGATCGAGACGGTGGGGGTGCGACGGTTTGGAATATACCGATTTATTGCTAACTGCGGCACCCTGACACCATGAAAAAGCGCCTGAAACAACGTGGTGATGAACCCTGTCATCATATCAGGGTCGGCGGTCATCTTTGTCATTGACACCAGCTCTTCAATCTTCGTATTCGGGCAATACTTTAGAATCTTTTCCACGAATGGCCCGAAGCTCAACTGGAGATAGACCAGATTCGGATACATCTCGTCGCGGCGCCGGTCATGGGTGAAGTATTTCAGTTTGGGAATATTAGCAGGCGTAGGTTGCCGCTTATTCACCAAGAGTTCAGGATACGTGACCGAGAGGTACGTGTCAACCCCCCACGACGACACCGCGCGGTCGCCACCGGAGCCCGTCATTAGAATCACGCGGTCCTTCTTGGTGTACTTCTGGAGTACGGACGCTTGCTTTTTCTGATGCGCGCCGTAATCCGCCTCATCAACGATCCACAGACGGTTGACGCGCTGTTTTGCAAGGAAGGTAAACCGTGCTTCGCGGTATGCACCCTTACACAGCGACACACATGCCACCACCTGTTTGTCCGCCGCGAGGGCGTCCGTCACCTGTTGTTCCCATCCGTCTTCGGTCGTATCAACGAGCACCATGTTGGCAAATTGCTCGAACCGGTTGATGTCGTTAATCACCGACGTGAAGGACGTGAGCACGTAACTCGTAAACACGATGAGCGGGACATTCAGTTCTCGTGCGATCGCCATCGCGTAGATTGTTTTCCCGAATCGTGGGGCAAGTTCCGCGAGGATGACACGGTGTCCGTCGTCGAAGGCCCGCAAAGTGGCTTCTACTTGACGAATCTGCGCGAGTGAGAGAGTCACCACTTCTCGGGTCTGACCCTGACGGTCACACCACGATTGAATCTGTGCGACGAACGCATCAATGTGCTTGACTCGATGGAATTCGCTTTTCTTATCACGAATCGCGATGCGACCAGGCAGCGCGGCTTCGCGACGAATGTAGTCGTCCATCTTCGCGTTCGGATACAGTTTCCCGACACGACGGGCGATGTCCGTCACGTCGATGACCGCATGAATGACAATTTGCTTCTCGTCGAACTTGTATTTCTGGCGAGTGAGCGACGATCGGATATACGTCGCGACATCCGCTCGGGCATCGATATCGGACGCGAACTTATTGAAGTGTTCACCAAACTTGACGTCGCCTCGGGTGTACAAATCTTCCCACACGTAAACGAACATGCGCTCAACGACAATACCCGGCTCCACGACAGTAGGTGCACTCTTCCGACGACGGGCGAGTCGAGACTTGATGTTTCGTCGGGCCACAGCACGTTTGGCGACTTTTGACATACCTATATTTTACTCTAGACACCCCCTAATGTCAAGAAATATATCCCCCGTAAGTTGTTGCTTTGCCTAAAACAACGTCGCCGTCGGTCGAATCGTCCAGTTCGCACAAGAAATAATTGCCTCCAATGGAGACGCCAGGGTTTTCTCAAACTGCTCTTGCCTATCGAGAAACGGCTCCAACTTCCACTCAGGCGGCAACGTATTCGGTGCCGCAATCACATTACACCGCAGCGGATTCTGTGGCTTCAAATAGCAGAACCGAATCTTCTCGCCGTCACGAATCTTCGGATAGCGTTTATCCAAGTTCGTGTCTTTCAGGTGCCGATTATAGACCAATGACCCCTTGACTTGAATCGGGGTGCCACTGGTAAATTGCCCACTCGGGAGAATCGGATAGTCATTCATACCGTTGCACGACCGCGGCGAGGCAATCTCTTCAAATGGGCGGGTGAGATAGCCTTGTTCGGCTTCGTCCAACAAGGCATAGAACCCCTCTTGGTCGCCGCGAATGAAGTGCTCCAGCGCCTTCTTAATGACCTGCCGCGCATACTTCGGCGTGGACGACCGCACCGCTTCGATGCCGACGGTCTTGAGCTTCGGGGGGTCAAACCGCACGCCTTCGTTGTCGTGTACCCAGAGCAGATAGCGTTTCTTGGCCGTCCACACACCGTGCTCCGCAATCGCTTCGCGCTTCATCGCCAACACATTCTCTTGCGTGTTGAACGTCTCTCCGATGGTGCGAAACGCCTTGTCGATGACTCGCTGCAAATCTTTCTCGCAATATGTGTTGAGATAATCAATCGCTTCCGCTGTGGGCATATTCGCGACCACGGGGGCGAGTTTCACATAGATAGAGTCGGTGTCACTCGCCAGCACATAGTCCGTCTTGGTGCCGAACTCACTGTTGAGAAAGGCATTCACCTCGTCCGCGACATAGCGAATAATCATCTGCCCCGTCATCGTGACGGCTTCGGCCTGACGCACATCGAAGAAACGGAAGTGTTCGTTGCCGACGGCACCGTAACAACTATTCAGATTAATCTTGCGGGTGTTCTGTTGCAGACCCCACGACACCGCATCACGTTCGTGCTGGTGTCGTTCCTCGTCGGTCTTGGCCTTCGCCGCTTTCTTCTTCGCGTCCGTTTCCTTCTTCTTCGCGGACTTACGTTCCTCGTAGAGACGCCCCAAGATTTCGGGCAGGAACCCCGTCATATCCACGCGGAACGCTTGCTTGTTCGGCGTGATGCAGACCGACAGGACGCGCAGCCACGGAAACGGATCCGGCGTGGACAAATCCCGTAACGTCGTGTCGATATCCGTGCGTTCCAGATACGCAATCAGTTCGCGCAATGCCCACGCGACCATCGGCACGTCGGGCTGCTGCACATCCAGCAACCACTGACGCGGTGTGCATTCCGGTAGCGCAGGTGGTGTGTGGATCGCATCGGCCCCTGCCAAATATTCGATATCCTCCAACCGTGATTTCAACCACTCAATTGGCAAATGCCGGTCGGGGCTGATATTCCACTGTCGCATAATCGACGGATACAGCGAGTTCACGTCAAAGGACACCACCCAGTCGTGCTTACCAGTGATGGGGTCTTTCACATACGCACCGGCATACTGCGCACCCTTGTGCGTCTCGCGCTTCAACGGAATCGCAATCTGTCGGTCATACAATTCGTAATACATCATCGCATCCCACAGACGCACCTGTTTGAACGTGTCCTGAAAGTTCACCCGCGCACCATAGGCGATTTGCACACACAGGTCGAGATGATGGAGCTTGTTGTTCAGTTCACGGACGAGTTGCACGTCCATAATATTGTAGTCGATGAACTTTTGATAATTCTCTTCCGCCAGCCGTTGCAGCGACCCATACTCATCATAGGACACTTTCTTCTTGCCGAGTTCGACTTCCGCAATCGCATCGAGTCGATAGGACTCCTGCTGCGTGAGCGAGAACTTGCGATAGAGTTCCAAATAGTCCAGAATAGGAATGCCCACAATGTCTGGCAACTTCTGGTCGCGCCCCATCATCGTCACGTTGCGATGTGTGAGTTTGCGCCACGGCGACAGCACCGACGAACTGATTTTCAGTTTCTTTTCGTCACGCAATCGGTCGATGCGATTGAGAATATAGGGAATGTCGTAGGTGTGGGTGTTCCACCCCGTAATAATATCGGGATAGTCGGCCGTCCACCAGCGAATAAAGTCAATCAGGAGGGCGACTTCATCCTGACACTGCGTATAGGTCACATCGTCGCGGAGATTCGCATAGTCTCCACAGCCCCACACATAGTAGTGCCCCCACACTTCGGCGGTAATGGCCGTGATGGGCTGATACGGATTCTCTGGAGGCGCGAAGCCTTGATCCGACGCGACCTCGATATCGAGAAAGACCGTGCGCAATGACTCGAACGGCATGCCGCATTTCTGACCGACTTCTTCCGCGAAAAACTGATACATCGGGGCGATGGTGCCGTAGATGATGCGCCCCTCTTCTTTGGAGCGATCCACGAAGTGATGATACTGTGAGAGGCTGCGATGGCGTCGCTCCTTCAACACGGTGCCATCAAGCGTGCGCCAGTTCTCCGTCCCGTCATTAATACCGCACGGATAGAACGTGCGCGGCTGATAGGGGACTTTATAGAAGGAACCTTGGCGGGTGATGGGGTCGCGCAATCGCACGCCCAAGTCATCTTTCAACACCACCACGCTGGTGTACGTATCATACATTCCCGTCATGGGGATTAGTATACCTCATTCCGAGACTAAACGCGAACGTTATCGCGCTTCAGTCAACGTCAATTTTGGCGTGGCCGCACCATTCGGAATCGTGAGACCAGCGAGCGCCGCCAGATACTGCGTCTTGAGTTCGTCCTCGGGGTTCATCACGCAGAGCACATGCGCACGGTTGAGCGCCACGGTGTCTTTGTTGTCGCCCGCCCATGTAAACGGCATCAACCCAATCGCCATCGACGTTTCCCCGCTACGCAGCGGCTGAATTGTCAACGGGGACTCGACAATAATTTCGGTGGAGGACTCCTCGATCACCCGAGCGATGACTTCCTGCGAACTGACAAACTTGATAATCTTCACTGTGCCCATACTCTACTCCTCATTCGAATTGCGTTTTAATCATTCCCGTCGAAAATAAATACCATTCGGCCTTGCGCCGGCGCGTCAGTCCTCTCGACTCGACCAAGACGCCGTGACTATTTCTTACTTTATTCCACGCCACAAAGTTGCTTTCATTGATGAGGGCAATATTCCCCGTGCGAAGTTTTCGACCAACGGTCGAACTTGCAAACCCACCCGCACCGATATTATATGCGAAACAGACGCAGGCGTCAAATTGAAATTGTGTGAGGGGTTTTGCCGAGGCGGCGGTGACGGCCGCCTCGAACTGTCTCAAGTCCGTATGCACCCATTCTTTCGCTTGCGCTTCGGTGCACGTCATACCCTTCGTCACGGGTTGATTATTGACACGAGTGGTGCCGTAGCCAATCGTCCAGACCCCCACGACATCTGGATAGGCCGCGGCTCGAAATCCTTCAAACTCACAGATTAACTGGATGCCCACAGCACTCGTTGTCATCACCACTCCGTTACTTTCGTGTTTTGCCTATTTCATACTTCGCACGAAGATTCCAGTTGCCTTTATCCTTGAACGGAATAATCTTCAAGGTATCAATCGGCGCCGGATGCGGGCTCTGAATGCGATCCTGATGCACGACGACAATCAAGCCCCATTGCTGGAGGAGCATCGCAATCGCGTTGCGCCGTGCCAGATCGTCCTCGGTAATGACGGTGCGCGATGCTTTGCCGTCCAACAGGAACATTTCCTTGAAATGCACCAAGTAGTAGCGTTGCCGCTTGTATAAGATATGACATGACTGCCATAATGTTTTCCCCGGCTCATTCGGGTCTTTGCTATAAGCCGGCGCCCCGATGCGGGTCAGCGTCTCCTTGACTTTGAGAAAGTTATCCGCCGGTTCTTTGCCGGACGCCCCTTCCACATCAGGAAACCGAATCTCCACAAAGGACGCCTCGTAATCGTAAACAGCCATACGAGATCTCCATCATCGATATTAACGAAACCGTGATGGAGAAGCCCCGTCTTCTAAGACCTTCCGCATCACCGTAACTTCCTCTTTAGTATGTAGGTTTGCGGAAAGTTTGGCTTCGCGTTGACTCATTCCATAATACTTCGCAATAACCGCACTATCGGGGTCTTCAAGGGACTTCGGCCACTTCTCAAATCGCCGACGAGGACGCAGCGTATGAATATAGAACGCCGCTTGGTCGGCTTTGTCCAGATGGGGTCGCTGATTCATCATCGACGCCGCCAGCACGGCATCCTCGGAGAGCGAGAACGCACGGTTGACCATAAAGGGTTCGTAGGGCAGATTCTGTTCCACCAAATCCTGATAGGTCAGCGGCCGCGTGGCGGAGAGGGCGTTAATCGTGTTGAAGATGGTCGGCTTCTTCTCCGTGGGGTCTATCGGTTTTCCTGTTGTGGCGATCATCGGTTTTCGTGTCGAGGCCATCGTCGCTCCTACCGATACTGCCCATTGTGCATGAGTTCCAGACAGAACGCCGCCAGATGGACGTGCGGGTCTACCGCGTTCATATGTTTATACTGATAGTCCGCCGTCAGCACAACCAGCGACGGAATATGACTATCCTCGGCATTCTCATGGAGCCAGTCAAATACCGACCGATAAAACTTCGGGGGGTCGATGTCCGCATACTGACCAATCCAGACTCGTGCCTCTTTATAGTTGCGAGTCTTGAGAGCTTTCCAGAGCGGATCGAACTGCACATCCGCTTGCTGCCCCAACACGGCAGGCGTGAGTTCCCCATTCACACACGCCCGCTGAATCTCATTAATCATGCGCCGCAGATCCGGCCACCACCGCTTGATGACTTGTATCAGCACATCTTCCGAGGCGGTCACCTGTTCCTTGACCAACATGTCCTGAAGTCGAGCCAACGTCTGGACCATCAGGTGCTTCTTCTCCGCAGGTGGAATGCCGAACGAGATGCCGGTGCAGCGTGAGTGGAGCGCGGGAATAATGCGGTTGCTGTAGTTACAGGTGAGAATGAATGAGCAGTTGACCGCGTAAGCCTCCATTACCCCACGTAGTCCTGCTTGTGCTTCTGGTGTAAGATAATCCGCTTCATCGATAATAATACAACGGCGTTTACCATCGAAAGTCATGGCCGCGGCAAAATCTATGATCTTGGTTCGCAACACATCAATTCCGCGTTCTTCCGATCCGTTGATTATTAACGGAATGATATCAAGCTCACGACATAGCGCGAGGGCCAATGTGGTTTTTCCTGTGCCGGGTGAGCCCATAAGTAACATATGCGGTAAATCGCCCTGAGCGACAAATGATTTTGCCGTATTTTTGATATCATTTGGTAAAACGCACTCATCAATTCTGCTAGGTCTGTATTTTTCTACCCAGATAAATTCTTCAATCATAATAATGCTCCATATTTGTTTTGAAAATCATTGGAATAATAAATAGTCAATGGGAGAGTATAACATGGCTCAGCAAAAAGGAAAACCAGCACCCAATTCACAAGATTTAACCGGTAAAATATTCGGTAAATTAACGGTTATTTCAAAGGGAAACATGAAATATTTTCCGTCTGGTTCTGCCGCCAGACAATGGGTATGTCAATGCCAATGCGGCAAAATCACAGAAGTATTGGCGAACAATCTTCGTCGTAAAAACACCAAAAGTTGTGGTTGTGCTAGTAATGAACGTAGACGCCAAAAAGGAAAACTCTCTCATAATTGGTCCGGTGGTCGATGGATTAACCGCGATGGATATGTAATGGTATACATCACAGAAACGAATACACAATTTGTTCGCTCATCCTCCCGTACATACGAACTAGAACATGTATTAGTTATGTCCAAATTTTTGAATAGAAAGCTCACCCCGCATGAAACCGTTCACCATATAAATGGTGTGCGAAATGATAACCGTATAGAAAATTTAGAGCTGTGGTCATCGTCCCATCCTCCCGGTCAGCGAATAAAAGATAAAATAAAATGGGCTAAAGAAATTTTATCTTTGTATGACACTATACCTAAACTGTTAGTCACATAAAGTGAGGGCGTTGGAAGAAGCCCCCCTCGCGGATTATACCTTCCAACTTCGACATCTCGTTCAATAGACCGTCGTCCTCCCGAATGCCGAACGTTCCGCTTTCCCACAGCCGTCGCCGTAGGCGTGTTAGGTGCGCGTCTTCACGACATGACCAGACGTGAGATAGGTGACCTTCTTGGTCGGGTCGTTGAGCTTGAAGAACATGCCGAACAACGTGTTGCTATTGGTGTTATTCCCGATTTCACCGACTTCGACCGTATAGTCGCCGGGAATGAGTTCGAGGGCATCGAACTTCACCGCCCACGTATTGTCCACCGCTTCCTGCACGTTGGTGTTGGGCATGTTATACGCCGCCGACCCCGAGGCGTCGCCACCCTTATCCTTCTCGTTGACGAGCTTCAGCACCAGTTCCCCGTCCGTGTTGACGATGATGTGCAACGACGTCGTCTGAAGCACGGCGGCCGTCCGCTTGATCTTCGTCCACAGGGCCGACGGCAGATCGAACGTCGCAATCGGTTTCTTCAGATGGAACTGCACGCCAGGCGGCGCCGCGACCACATCCGCATGGGCATACGGAATCGTGACCTTGCCGTAGTCATGCTCCACGACGAGCGATGACGAGCCAAACGCAATGGTCGGCAGCTTATCGGTCTTGCAGGTGTCGATAATGCCGAGCAGACGGTTCAGTTCATACAGCGCACACTCCTGCGGCAGTGGCTCATTGAGTTCCACATCCGCGATAAAGTTGCGGGTGTCGTTACACGCCCGCTGGGCGCTGCCCGCCTTGAACACGACCTGATTGTTGATACTCGCAAAGTTCTTGAGAATTTCTACTGTTGAATCATTCAATACATACGAAGCCATACTTATCCTCACTTAGTTGTTAGTAGTGCACCAGCCGTGTGTGGAGTATACCACGCATCGACCGCTGCATACAAGTCATCATAACTGCCACTATTCACAATTACTGGGTCGTCGGCTACCGTGGCATCCTGTAGCCAATCCCATTCCGAGAGATGGAGATGCGTCCGATCATCGTGAATGATGTCTCGCACGCGAAATCGTGCGCGGGCGGCGTTCCATAACTCTGCGTGAAGAGCACTCGGAAACTCGGATTTGCGCACCAATAAAAATTGAGCACCTTCAGCACGGAGCGCGTTCCGTTCATTGACGAACCGCACATCGTCAATCACGACATTCGCGTCGAGGCCGAGATTGCGAATTTTGGCAATGACATTATCGCACCAGATGGTTGGGAGGACATGCTGGCGAAAAATGTCCGTGCCGAGAAACTGAAGCGCATACCGCGGCGAGAAGGGTTTCATCATCCGCTGCGACCAGAACGCGTCGGGTTGTTCTCGCCAGAGTCTATCTTGGGGCGTCGCGCCTTCCAGTCGTTGTCGATCCCATCCAAATGCGGCACCGGCGATATCCTTCACCGCCGAGGCGAAACTCAACCGCACAAATCCATGCTCACGCACCAAATACTCAGCGATGGTAGACTTGCCAGTGCCGGCAAATCCACTCAATCCAATAATCATACTCTACTCCTATGCGTTACTGCTGTACGAGTCTGAGTTTTTCTTCAATAGAGCTGTCAGGATTTTCTGCGAGCCAGGCGTCGCGATTATTCTTATAGTGCTGCTGAAGCACATCGGCCGCCACCCCGATCTTCTCCGCCGCAATCGTCAGGAGTTCCTTGCGCTTTGACGCGGAGAGGGAACTGAACTGCTTGACCGTCGCGGGTCCAGATGCCGGCGCAGGCGGGGCGTTCGCTGCGGGGTTGCCGCCCGTACCATCCATACGCACGACGGACGGCACCGGATCGTTGCGATGAATGCGCTCGTTAGACACGGTCGCCATCGCGGGAATACTGCCACTGTAGATGTAGGTGCCGTGATGCTTGATGACCATCCACGGCGCCAACCACACACCGAGACCCGCTTCACGCGCCTTCTGGCAGAACCAATAGTCCTCACTCAGATAGCGTCCGTGGACGGGTTCGATCTCGGCTTGAAAATACTGATAAATCTTACGGGTGCCATCGAACGCGGCCGAACGGTTATGGTCGGGGTTATACCAATACTGTGGATACGCGTCGGCGAACTTCGTAAAGACGCTCCGTTCGATCATCATGAAGCCCGTACCGAGTTCCAGCACCTCAACGGGTTCGTCCAACTTGATTTCGGTCGTGCCGGGAGCCGCATTGAACACGAAGTCGCCCGCAAAATCGGCCAACTTCCCACGGTCGTCATTGGGCACCAGCCCATACTTCACCGCGTCGTAGATGTTCTCCCATGCGAGGCACTTCTTCGGATACGGACCCCCCGCAATCGGCTTGTCCATCGCCAGCAAGGCAATGACATCCATCGGATTGAAGTCAATATCCGAGTCAATAAACATCATGTGCGTATGGGCACTACGCAAAAACTCATCGACCATATAGTTACGGGCCCGCGTAATCAGTGACTCGTTGAAGATAAACGAGAACTGCACCTGAACGCCGTACGCCTGGCACACGCGGGAGAGGTCAAGAATACTTTTGGTATAGGAGCCGAAACACTGACCGCCATACATCGGGGTCGCAACGAATAGGGACTTCTTCTGTAACTCACTGACCGGCACTTCAAGATTCATAATCACTCCACGGGAAAAATAATAAAGTCAAACACTAATAGTATATAGTATTCACCGACGAACGTAAACGGTTATTTTTTGGGCACCGTCAACCACAACATACTGTCTACGAATCCGTGCGCGTCATATAATGGCTGCACCGCCCACGTATACCAAGTATTGCGCTGTGCGGCGTCATGCACAACCACCATCGCGTCCGGTGACAGTTTATGCCGAATCATCGCCAACACGGCCCCACGCGCCACACCATCGACGAGGACACAATGCACCTTCGACCAATCGATATCGATGCCGGTAGCATTGATGTAGTCCTCCAGCCCGTGCGGAAGTTCCTCGGTGGGTGTGCCGTAACGACGAAATTCGTGCTCTTCGATGATGTGCACATCCTCACCCAGTTGAAACCCCATCTTGCGTCCGCCCGCCGCGGGCTTCCAAAAGAGAAATACTTCACCCCCACGCTGCATATCCCCGAGCACCATGCGTATACGCTGAAACCCCTCTTTTTGATGTTCGATGCTGTACAGCTTTTGCGAGGCTCGCATATGAGCGGCAAAGAGACAGGTGGATCCCCCACACCCATATTCCACAAACACCGCATCATCGGGGGCAGCTGCAATCATCTGCTTGAGGGCCTCCTGTTCGTTGGGGGTCATCAAAATGACCACATCATGCATAATACTGTGATTGATTTTGGCGGGGGGCACCGCCACGATTTTTGAATAATCTCTATCCACGGGACAACCTCATTCTAATGACGAGAATTTATTTGTAGGCTTTATAGTGTGCGAGGCGACCAAAAAATCCCCGTTGTTCTGACATGCTATGGAACACAAACTTGTGTCCCTTGAACTTGCTATACATTTTGCCGATATTTTGAGGACTGAGCGAGAACGTGCCGATGGGTTTCAACTTGTTGGGGTTGCCCATGAAAATCAAATACGCGGTCGTGGTGTTCCACGGCTTATAGATGACGGCATCCTGATGATACTTCGCGCCCGCCTTTTTGAGAAATCCGCGCAGGTTGCCGCTGTCGTCCCCATCGCTGCCGATGACGAGAAAGGATTCTTCCACGACCTGTCGCTCTTCGGGTGTGCCTTCGTTTTCCGGCCACGACCCTACGACGCGCAGGTAGCCAAAGCCGGCCTGACGAATCTCGGTTTGGAGTTGCCGATTCAATGCGCGATTCTGCGCGAGCGGGGTCGCACTCCCGCCGCGAAAGGCGGTGATAAATCCCATATTACGCGTCTGAATGTGCGTCAGAATACGAGAGAGTCCGGCTTCGTCCAGTTGTTGCCAGTCCGCGTGTTCGTCAAGATGGGCCGTAAATGATTGAATTGGCATAGGGCTCCTGTATTATTTATATGCGCACGCCGTTAGAGAAAAAATGACGCCACGAGTGCGACTTGCGCACCCGCAGCCCCGCCCAGCACATAACAGATTTGCTCAGTCCGTGTCTCGGCCTTGATGACTTCTTTGATCGTTGTAAATCCAATAGTCGCGATGAGCACGTCGGTGATAAACACCATCACATAATCTAAATGGGCGACCGCGCGAATATTCAGTGTCACAATAAAATACATGCAAAACTGCAAGACAAACAGTTTGGCGGAACGAGCGTATATCGAGTTCATCATCGTCATGCGGTGGTCGGTGGGGCAAAATGGAAATAGGTGCTGAGAATATATTTGGAATGGGTGGTCGGCATGAGCCCTTCATGCGGAAACATCCACATAGGGGGAAAGATGAGGAGGGTGCCTTGCGTGGCGTCAATGCGCCAGCCTTCACTATCCCGTGCACCATAGAACCGCGTGCCGGCTTCGTTATCGTTGAGGTAAAACAAAAACGCCAGATAGCGGGTGCAGCTTCGATAATTGGCCGCATCCGCGTGAAGAGGAAATCGATGTCGGTTAGGTTCGTACCGTTTGATGCGACAGGTTTCGACAAGCCGCTGTATGGGCATCATCTTATGGGGGTCATAGTAATGCGCATAGTCGGCCGACGCGCGTTTGACCACATCCATAATAGTCGCCGTTTCCTGCGTCCACTCCGCCGGTGGAGTCATCTCCAATTGGTCGAACATCGAGTGGGTGTGGTCTTTCTGTGCCGCCGTATCAAAACGCCGAATCAAATGTTCGCAGAAGGGTTTGGAAAGAATCCCGTCGTAGGTTTGAAACATGCGTCTAGTATAGCACAAATAAAAAACCGCCGCAGGAATTCGCGATTCCTGCGGCGGCCGACCGTTCCTAATATCACACCAGACCTTCTACGGTCAAGTTTCCTCTGGTGAGGTCTGTGATTATAATCACCACGGCTTGGCGTTCGATACGCCTCCGCCGATTCTTGGAGACTGCAAGAACCGTTCGTGGCCCCCGGAGAGTCTACTCCGACGTTTCAACGATTCGCATATCGGCGTAACACCGATATGCCGCACTGGGCCTAAATCCTGTTTATACTCGCCCAGTCGAGTTCTCGGCTGTCAGGGGTTCCCGAAGGCTTACCCGACGATTCTCGTCCCTTTACGGTGCCGAGTATGCGTGGAATAGGGGTGCTAATCTACGCATGAAATACCCGTCTCTGCCCTATTTATTCACGCTTACGGGTGGAAGGTGAGCTTCCCGCTAGGCAGTTCACGACCAATCATTATGTACCTCATCGTATGTCAGATTGGCCAGCCATTACGAATGAGTACGGGGGAGGCCGAGGCCTCCCCCGTCGTGGGATTACGCGAAGATCGACGCGCCCTGCGACGCGAACGCCGCAGCGACCATCTCACGGCTCGGCGTGCCGAGACGGTAGACCGGCGTGGACATGCCGTTGATGGTCTTGGTGTTCTTATAGATGGCATAGCCATCCTGACGAAGCTCCGTGATGAGGAATCGCGCCCGTGAATCGCTCACGTTGAGACGCGATGCGATCTGGTTCGTGGTGAAATCATAGCCGCTGTTGAACGCGGTAACGAGACGATCCTTCTGAGACTTACGAGTAGCCATAGTATTCATTCTATCCTTTCGCCTTGGTTGTGAGTTGCTGCGTCGGGCGACAACGACGCATCAACGACTGACAGGAATAAGTATAGCACATCCTGTCGGAAAGTCAACTATCTATTTGCAGGCAGCTGTGCCCACAACAAACGGTTGCGATAATAGGTAAGTGCGCAGTCTAGGCATTTGCCCGCCGACGATACCTGCGGACGATCCTTGTGTGCGCACGTCGTAGCATTTGGCACCAAAGACAGCGGATTAGATGCCGTTGCCATAATCGGAGTGCGACTTGGTGTATGGCCAGATGATACAGGCGCGACGGTGGACGACATTGCCGACGACCCGCGTGAGGACATAGGCAACCCTGAACGCATGCCTTTGCGGTCGCGGGACCGCAACCACTGATGCTGCCGTGGGGTGACCACCTGAAAGACAGGAGCCGTTTTATGTTCCCATGTCATGTATCCCTTGACGGGCTGTTCGGTCGAACAGGTCGCACAAACTCGTGTGGCCGGAAGGGCGACCAATCGAGGGGCGGCAATGGGTTCGTGACATGTCGTACACCGTCGCATGGGAGATAGTATACGATACGCCGCGCGGTTTGACAACCCTAAATATGAAGTGCCGAGGTTTCCTATATACTAATATAGTAATCGCCGGCACATCGGCACCCTCCGTGCGCGGGTGGCGTACGAACCAGTAACTGCACTAATGCACGTTATTTTTAGGAGAAAAAAGAAATGGCTAATTTCGTATTCAATCAGGGTAAGTTCCTCTTAGCAAACGGCAGCCTCAACCTGCTCACCGATAACGTTGCATTGTTACTGGTGACCCCGGGTTACGAGGCATCGAACACGATCGCCAACCTCGCGGATGCCAACACGGTCCACGAGATTGCGTCGTTCGAATTGACGACTGGCACAGTGTCCAACTATGCCCGCGTCGCGCTCGCATCGAAGACGGTCTCGGAGACCGACGACGCCGGCACCTCGAACGGTTTCGCGTTCTTCACCGCGGCCAACGTGACGTTCTCGACACTCGGCACGGGCAACACGGTCGGTGGTTGCGTGTTGTTCAAGCAGGGTGCAGATAACAACGCGTCGCCGGTCATTGCGTTCTACGACGTCGTGGACACCCCGACCAACGGTGGTGACATCACGATTCAGTGGGCGTCGGATGCCAACGGTGGCGTCCTCAAGCTCGCGTAGTTCGTTCCTTCCTACCTGTAAGACCCACGCGCCGCCAGGTTCTCTGGCGGCGCGTTTTTTCTTTTCCTAAATATTGGTATGGCAGCATCCTATCCGACCA
>Ga0222713_10001132_pt1 | contig 30585 bp, 37 predicted proteins | sample C33_649DmetaG_FD_165061 | JGI IMG/M metagenome (GOLD analysis project Ga0222713, IMG submission 165061) | Estuarine water microbial communities from San Francisco Bay, California, United States - C33_649D | ecosystem: Environmental > Aquatic > Marine > Unclassified | place: USA: California... | reverse complement strand
CAGGCGGAGTTGGTGGTGCAGCTTATGATAAAGGTGGTGGAGAAAGTGCAGGCGCAGGTGGAGCTTCAGGCGCTTATGTATCAGATAAAGTTTTTAGTGTTCAAGCAGCTGAAACATTAACTATGGCTGTAGGTGGTGGAGGTGCAGGTACTATTCCAGCTTATAATGTAACTTCAACTGCTGGTGGTATTACAAGTGTAAGTGGTTCAACATCTGGAGTATTATTTTCACTAACAGGTGGAGGTTCTTCTTCAGGTACAGGTGGCAATACACACGGACCTCTTAGAACAAATACTGCCGGTGCAGGTGGTACAGCAACAATTCAATCAGCTGTTGTTTTGACATCAGCAACTTTTGTTGATGTAGATGGTGTTAGTAAAAATGTTAACACATTAAACGGCGGACCAGTTGGCCAGTTTAATCAACATGGTAGTGGAGTTTCAGGTACTAATCCAGGCAATTGCCTAACTGATAATTGTAATATCGGTGGTGGTAATGGTGGTGCTTCGTATAACGGCAATATTTCTGGTGGCGCAGGCGGTCCTAATGGATCCACAGCAGGTGCGGCCGGTAGTAGAGGTTCTGGTGGTGGAGGTGGTGGTTCTGAACCAAACGCTTCTTCTGGTGGGGCTGGAGGTGATGGCGAAATTAGATATAGATTTTTGGCGGTCACATAATAGATATAAATATTAAAAGGTTAAAACTATGGCAGTTATTTTAGGAATTACAGACGCAGATATCGGCGAAAAAGGCGATACTATTACTGCTTCTACAATTAGAACAACTCTGGAAACAGAAAGTGCATTGTACACCAATGTTAGACAACAAAGAGCTATTCTAAATGTAACAGGTGGTGGAGGGAACACAGGTTCCAGACCCACAGCCGGTGTTGTATTTGATACAACTAATATTGCACAATTAAGAGGTACGGTAAGACAAACTTTAGGTACTATATCTTCAACAGGCATTGCAGACAACCAAGTTATTGATGATTCCGCTTTAGAAACTTATTTTACAGCAATTAAAGATGAGTGGGCAACATTAAGTGCCAATGTAGTTACAGACCAAGTAGATGTTTGCCATGCAAGTTGTCATAGTTCTTGTCATGGAAGTAGAGGTAGAAGATAATGATTATTGAAACAGCGGCTCCTATAGCCATTGATGAATTGAAAAAACACTTTGAAAACAATGATGTTAGTTATTTAATTGACTATCACAAATCAGAATTAAAAGGTGAAAAACTTTTAACATATTTAAGTAACTTAGATTTGCCTTGTGATTTAAAAAATTGGGATTATAGTTTATTAAAAGATTATTTTAATTCTACATCTATTTTAAATTGCAGTACACTAGAACAAATAGCAATAGAAGTATTGCATGTTTATAAAAATATTGATAAGAATTCGTATCACGGTCCACATTCTAAATTCATTTCAGAAAATTTAGAAATAGTTGAGAAGTGGATTAAAAAATTAGATAGTTTATCATTGTTTAATATGTATTGTGTTAAAGAACCTACATTTAAACAACATGCTGAAAGTTACCCACATGATGATACAAAAGATTTAGTAGGTGTTAACTTTGTAAGTATATTAAAGAATACAAATTTCTTTAGATACTACTCGGCAGTTAAAGAAGAAAATTTGAATTTTTATACAAACTATTTTAACGAATATATGTTTAGAGGTAAAAACTTATATTCATATTGGGCTAATGGTAACAACCCTTTGTTTCTATTAACATGGGACACAGCAAGAGGTAATCATAAGAATTATATAGAAGCAAAGAACAAAGACAAGGATAAAATAAATGTTGCACCTATTCAATAAACTTTATATAGATTTTGAAGAAACCATTAGTTTGGATTTCGATAGAGTTGTTATATCAGCTAATAACGGATTCGGTCTAAAAGATGGAATTACAAAAATACACGGTGGTAATCTTTTAGGTTTTGCTACAAGTTATGATGAATTAATTGGTGTAGGTAAAAGTTATCCTAATTTTTTTACTTTTATTCATTCTCTAAAAAATGTAGATAAAACTACAATCATTTACACAGATAAAGCAAACTTTTATAAAGTAGTTGCAAACTGGTATAAAGTTATTATGCCAAACGCAACGGCGGATGAAGTTTCTAAGTATGTAAAGAGTAACTGGTACAGAGCAAAAGTCTGGTCAGTAAGTAGAAGAAGAATTGCACAATCAGTTGTTAGTATTGAACACGAAACATTTGATAGTGATTTATTAACTACAGAATGGAATAATGTGACCGTTAATAGTTCAGATTGGACAGATTTTATTACAGAACAAGCGGGAAAATTTAGTATAGAATTATTACTTGCTTCTTATATCAAAGATGGTAGTAGAAAGTCAGAATTAAAATCTATTATGAAAGTTTTACTAAAGAAACAAATTGAAAATACTTTATATGAATTAAAGGAAGAAGTTGTTTCTAATTTAAATAATAAGTCATATATGACAGCCTTAGGTGCTTCTACATATGATATTGACACATTCTATAATGCAATTGATGATACTGCTTTGTCGCCATTCTTTAAATCAACAATTTGGAAGAGTGAATATATTAAAGTAGGTTCTTCTAAACAATCTATAGATATATCAGCTGTTACTGCTGATGATATTACTGCTTACAAAAATTTGTACACAACAATTGGTCAAACAGACTACATGATGGAAATTAAATTATTAGATTATATTGACTTTGTAAAAGGTGACGGAGAATTATCAGATACACAACTAGACCAAATTATTCAGGATGAAATTGATAATCCTTTAAGATTTGGTAGTTTCTACGGTCCGTCTTTAGAAAGTGTCAACACATATTTTGTTGACCATATCCTACAGCAAAAGAAAGATAATAATACAGATAGTTTAAATCCTTATGTAGTATAAGGAGATAAAATGTCTTTTTATGATGTAATTGATGGTAAGGTAGTAGATTATGCTGAAGTTGTTTGTTGTCTATTCGAACATTGTAATCTTCAATGTGCTTTCTGTCCACAAGACCATAATAGTATAGTCGGTGCAAACGAAACCGATATTCTCGCTAAATCAAAAAAAATCGCCGACTGGATTAATAAAAACACAAGGTCTAAAGATTTCTCTATTCATATTATGGGTGGAGAATTATTTTCTGATAAGTGGATTGATGAAGGCTTCTTAGAAATCTATGAGAAGTTTAAAGATGATATTGCTAGTAGAGTTATAGATAAAGATAAAAATATAATTTACAATTTTGTATCTAATTTAGTTTTTACAAAAAGAACGGAAGTATTATATTTTCTAAGTAAAAATGATTTAAAACTTTCTATTTCTTATGACCCTCATGGTCGTTTTAATCCAGCACAATTAGAAATCTTCAAAGAAAATTTAGAAATATTCAGAGACTATATTAGAATGGTCTCAGTAGTACAAACAAAACAAAACATTAAGAAAATAATTGCTGGTGATAAAACTTTTGAATTATTGTATAGTAGATATCTTGTTGACTTTGACCATTTGTTGCCTAGTACAGGTAAAAAAATTGACTTATTTTTAATGCCTAAAGAAAGTGAAGTTTTAGAATTTTATAAGTTTTTAATAGATAATTTTCCTAAGTGTCACAATATAGACCATTTTACAAATGGCAAATCAAATAATAAAATGACATGTACTAGAGGCAATAGTTTTACTATTATGCCAGATGGTTCTGTGCCGTTTGGTTGTTCTGGTTCTGTTTTACTGAAACAATATAATACACCTGATTTAGGTGGCACAAAGATATTAGAGAATTTCGTTAACAAATATGATTGTTTTCAATGTGAGTTTTTTCAAAGGTGTCCTATGACTTGTTTTATTAAGTCCGACTTCAAACACATTGAAGAAGATTTGGATGAATGTGTTTTTAAACTTGCATTTAGGTACCATGATAAACAAAAAACTTAAAATAACATTTGTAAATCCGCCACATGCTGATTGGTCATTAGCTAATAATATGACCTATCTGATGGTACAAAGTCATTATAACCTAGTTGGTAAGCATAAGGCAAGCGTGGAATGGATTCCAGCCCCCTACAAATTTAACAAATATGTTAATGTAAAAGAAATATATGATGAAATCAGTAGTGCAGATATTATTATGTATAGTTCTTATGCATGGAATTATTCTATAATTGACAACCTTGCTGAGTATGTCAAACAAGTGGCACCCGAAAAAATTAATGTTATCGGAGGACCACACATTGGTACTAGTGAACCTGTTTTCTTAGAAAAAAGAAAAAGATTATACGACTATATTTGTAAACCAACTAAACCTGGTGAACCATTTATGGAAGATTTGATTAATAGTTACTTTGACAATAACGGTCAGATAAAAGTAGAAGACATTGGTTGGGAGTTAAGAAATTTAAAAGGCACAAGACATAACATTAATTCAGAGGTATCTGTATATGAAGAACACTTAGACTATCTAACAGAGACATTACAATATGCAAAACAGAACAATATGGAACCGTTTGTCATTATTGAAACAACTAGAGGATGTCCTTATCAATGTGTATATTGTGAATGGGGTGGAGGAATACACACCAAGATTATAACAAAAGATATCGAGCTTGTCAAGCGTGATATAATGGCTTTGAAGAAGGCAGGTTATAGAGACGCATATTTAACAGACGCCAACTTTGGTGCTTTTGAAGATAGAGACTTAGCAATCTTTGAGTTTGCATGGAAGAACGATTTTAACTTAACAGATATTTCAACAATGAAGTCGCCAAACTTAGAGAGAAGAAAAAGATTAATTGATAGATGGTTTGAAATTGTAGGTAACAAAGGACATAGAGTTAAGTCACATAATAAAACTTCTGGTTTAGATATGTGGGGAGAAACAGCACTTGTTTCAGTAGTACCTACGGTTTCTATACAATCAATTAGTGAAGAAGCAATGAGAATTGCCAAAAGAAAAGACTTATCGTACAACGATAAACTAGCACTAAGTAGGCATATTGAAAAGAGATGTAGAGAAGAAGGATTCCCTATTCCAGCACTAGAGTTAATTTTAGCCATGCCAGGTTCTACACTACAAGACTTCTATGATGAAGTTGAATTGATATGGAATTTTAAAGCATGGGGTAGTTTTAGACACGATTACATGTTTTTACCTGATAGTGAATTGAATAATAAAGATTACAAAGAACAATATAATATAAAAACGGTAGAAGTATATTCTGATATTGTTGATGAAGATGGTACAGACAATTGGGAAACAATGTATAAAGATAAAATAACAAACTTCCGTACAATGTTATCGTGTTATTCTTATTCGGAAGAAGATATGAAAGAGATGTGGTTTATGAATAATGCAGTAAACTATCTACTTCAAAACTTTTATGAAGGTATACAAGAATATTGTACACCACAAGTATTTGCTAAAGAGTGTTATAACACAATAAAAGATTTAGATGACTTTGTGCCAATTAAAGAAGAGATAGATGATATCTTTAATGTTAACACACCACCAAGGTCAATCAGAAAATTAGGTAATAAATTTAGGGTAGATACTATCTCTGAAATGTTAGAGAAGAATATGTCAATTATTAAATCGGAAGTGATGTCCAGGATATTACATAAATACTAATATGATTAAAGATGTAGAAACTAAAGGTTATGTAAAACTCTATGAACCAGGTATAAATGACCTGATTGAAATAGATGATTATACTCTTTTAAATAACGAAGATAGATTAAGAGATAACAGCAGAACAGATGTTAACACTTTTTTACGCCAAAAATTAGATGTTGTACACACTTTTTTACACCAAAAGTATATTAAACCAACTTATCCAAACTCTGAATGTACATATTGGAATATATGGGACGGAGTAGATAGAGACAATGAAGGTTGGCATACAGACTTTATGGAAGGATATGATATATTCTTTTTATATTACTTTGATACTACTAAAGAAGAAACTGGTGGACATATTGCCTTTAAATGGGAAGATGGCGAAGCACAATTTCAACCAGTAAAAGGTGATTTGTTTTTAGTAGCAAATAAGAGAGGTTTCTGGCATAAGGCAGGAGCTACAGATATACAGAGGAGAGTTGCAAGTTTCAACTTTAAAACAAATGCTATATGATAATGATAAACTAAAAGAATTAGACGATTTATATGAACGAAAAAAGTCCTTACATAAAGAAAGGGACTTGTGTGCTGAATTTTACAATCTAATGATGTCTCATGCAAATAAGAACATCACAGATAAAGATAAGTACAAATATTATTTGGATGTACTTGAAATTTTAGAACCATATACGGAAGAAACAAAAGAAAAAATTAGAGGAATCAATAAAAGATTATGTGAATTGAGCCAGGCGTCTAACATAAAAGATACGCCTTATCATATCGAATGTGAGGACCATTATGGATTCAGTAAGCCTAAACTATAGTGATTTCTTTACTAAAGGTTTTATAACAGGCAAATTTTCAGAACCACTAGATGAGTTCTATCGTTTTAATTTTCCCGATTGTAATGCTGAAGTTATAGAAGAAATACAAACTGAGGCAAAAGATTTACTAGACAAATTACATGTACTTGTTGGTGAAAGAATGATATCTTCTTTATTTCCAAAGTACGAGTTAAGAGATTGTGCTATATGGGAGGGCGTTGATGATTATTCAAAGCTATGGCACAATGATTATGTTGGTGGTTCAAATATGAATACAAGTATATTAGTTTACTTAGATGATACAGCCGCCAGTAGTAATATTATAGAAGTTAAAAACGAGAACACACAATATACTATTATACCTAATGCAGGTGATTTTGTGTGGTTAAATCAAACCAAACCTATATTTCAACACAAAGCTACACATAATAGTGGTCGTAGAAGAGTGTTATCATTTGAGTATTTTGTTTAATGGACTTAATAATAAAACCAACTGAGAAGTGTAACTTTAAATGTACATTTTGTTCTAGTACAAAGATTGCACAACATAAAAATGATGTATTAGACCACGATTATATCTTTCGTTTTCTAAAAAGATATCCGAATACAAATACTATCATAGTCAATGGTGGTGACCCTTTAATGATGGAACCAGACTACTATTGGAAGATTATTGACCATATAGAAGAGAATGGTTACAAAACAAATATATCATTAACTACTAATCTATGGCCGTTTCTTGTAAAACCTACAAAATGGCGTGACTTATTTAACCACGATATTGTAGGAGTTACAACTTCTTTTCAGTATGGCGGTGGTAGATTAAAAGGTGACTTATCAGAATTTACCGAAGAAGACTTTTGGAGATGTAGTGACGCAATGTTAGAACATTGTGGTTATCGACCAGATTTTATCGCAGTTATTACCGAAGAGAACGCTGATAGAGCAATTAAGAATGTAGAATTGGCTTATGAAATGTCAGCAGGTTTTGAACCAGATAATACATTTGAAAATTTATCTAAAGACAAAACAGGTGTAGAATGTAAATTAAATTATGCAATGGCAAGTGGTGAACAAGAGAGACCATTTTTAAAAGGTGACATATACAAAACATATGTTGAGATATACAATCAAGGTTTAGCACCTTGGGAGTTTAACACAAAACAAATGGCGAAGAGATTAAGAAGAGAACAAACTCTTTGTCCTTTACATAGAACCTGTGACGCAGGTATTCGTGCCTTTAATCCAGGTGGCGATTACTATTCTTGTGGTGCATTTGGTGATGATAAAGATAAACCTATTAATTTTGAAAAAGAAATGCAAGGTGAGTTCTTTCAACCATTATCAAGTGATATGAATTTGTCAATGATGAAACAATCTTGTTTAACTTGTCCTATGTTTCAAATATGTAATGGTTGTAGAAAGACAATTAAAGATTATAAAGAACATGGTTTAGTAGAACAACATTGTCGTAAGATGAAAAGTATAGCACCAGATATACTAAAAATCAATGGACTAAATAAAGAAGTAACACCTTATGTGGACGAAAGTATATGATTATTAAAGGTTTAAATTTTTCATTTGCAACACCAATTTTAAAATCATCTATTGAAGAGAATACTGGAGTTGTTCAACATTTATTAACAAAGTATGGTGACGCAAATAAGAAATCTGCTAATGTAAGTGGTGATAATATTTTAGATGACCCATTTTTAAGGACTTTTAGAGATGAAAATGTGTTACCTATCTTTAGAGCTTATTGTAGTCCATACTTAGAGTTATATGAAAGAGATTATGATTTAAGAGGTTGGTTGACAGGATATGGTGCAAATTATGCTATGCCTAAACACAATCATTCTGGTAGTCATATAAGTGCTGTGTTTTATTTGTTATGTGAAAACAATCACGGTGGTGATATTGTATTACACGACCCTCGTACAAATGCAAACCGAGGATATTTACCTGAATTTAATAAAATGTTTGAACCGTTAAGATTTTCTCCACAAACAGGTGATGTTTTAATGTTTCCTAGTTTTCTATATCACAATGTAGAAACATTTAAAGGTAAAATAAGATTAGCAATGCCAGTTGATTTGACAATATACAAATGAAACCTATAACCATATCAATTAATCCTAGTTACTTTTGCAATTTTAGTTGTGACTTTTGTTACTTAACACCAGAACAATTAAGAGACCAAAAAAGAATTAGTTTAGTCGAGTTAGATAAAAGACTTGACGAAATATCCAAGAAAAGAGAAATTGATTGGATAGACTTATACGGGGGAGAAATAGGCGCCTTAAAGAAAGATTACTTTTATGGCATGAGAGATGTGATAAGAAAATATTATGGTGGGAAAATAAATATTATTACTAACTTCTCAATGTTGCATGAAGGTTTTTTTGAAAATGACTTTTACTTATCAGTAAGTTATGACTTTGAGGCAAGGGAGAAATCTGATAAAGTTTATCAGAATATGTTAAGAAGTGAGGTGCCTATTGCCGTATTAATACTTGCAAGTCAACAAGTAATTGAAAAAGATGTTGAAGAAATGATTATTATGTTAAATGCTTGTTCTAGTGTTGAAAGTGTTGAGATAAAACCATATTCAACTAATCAAGCAAATCAACATAATGTAACACATAAAGATTTTGAAGAATTTGTTAAAAAGTGGATAGATAGCCCTATCAGAAAGAAATTTGATTTTGTTAATGAAGGCAAAATTATTATGAGTTTAAGAGGTGAGTATAATGCCTTTTCTGATGACCACATATATATTACACCTAGTGGTAAATTTGCAGTATTAGAATTTGATATAAATGATAATGAATACTTTAAAGAGTTAGAAACTTTTGAAAACTATCTACAATGGGCAGAACAGGAGCCTATAAAAAATGTCTCAGATATTTGTCGTCAATGTGCATACTACGGCACATGTTTGACAGAACATTATAGGTATGTAAAAGACTTAACCAACGGTTGTAACGGTTACAAAGGATTATTAGATTGGTATGATGAAAGACTGGAAAATAAAACAAGAATTATATCATAGATTGAATCCTAAACATGAAGATGATTTATCTATGGTCGAAGTGTTTAAAAGTGAAGATATTATAGATAACGCTATTAGATACTTTAATGAAAAAGACATGGGGTGGATATACCCAGCTAAGAGTTATGCAGTTGCTATTTGTTATGCATGGTGGTTGACACATGACTTTAAAGAAGATTTTTATGATTTACTAAATGACAAAGATTTACTTTATGGTAATGACCCTTATTTTAGGCCATATGGTGCCTCTAAAGAAGAATATAACGCAATTTTAGATAAGGTGTTGCCTATAGATGAAGATAAAGGCATGGTACCAGACATAAAAAAGTGGTACAAGGCTGAATTTATGTTATAAATATAACTAAAGGAGATAATTATGACTATAAAAATTGATGGAGTTGAATATGATGAGACTAAGTTTAGTCCTGAATTGCAAAACTACATTACCGTTCGACAAGAAATTCAAGTAAACAAAACTCGATTGGAATTAGAAATTGAGAAAATTGATGTACTGACTACTTATTACAACGGTAAAATATCAGAATTGTTAAAAGTAGAGACAAAGAAATAAAATGGCAGCAATAGCTAACCTAACTATAGACCAAGGCGCAACATTTAACTCAGATGTTACGGTAAAAGACGCAAACGGAAATCTTTTTAATTTGTCTGGATATACAGCAGAGGCCAAAATGGCCAAAGGGTATGCTAGCACAAAAACAAGAAGCACAATAACCAGTACAATTGCTACAGACCCTACAACTGGTATTGTTACATTATCCATGACAGCAGCTCAAACTGCCGCCTTGGATGCAACTAGATATGTCTATGATTTAGAAATCACAAGCGCCGCTGGTGAGGTTACTAGAGTTATTGAAGGTCTTATTCAAGTAAGACCACAAGTCTCCATTTAACAAATCTATCCTTTATAAATATAGAAGAGTAGAAGAGAGAGAATTATGGTAGACGCCACAATTGGAACCAAGAATAATATAACCGCTGATATTAATGTTAATACCAGCTCAGGTCCACAGAAAGTTTCGGTTACGCTACCGTCCGGACAAGCGGCTCAGAATTCCACTTTACAATTAAAACTACTCGGTGATGTTGACGCCGCTAATGTCGAAGATGGTGCTATGTTGCAGTATCGGGCAAGTGACGGTAAATTTGTTACAAGAAACGAAATTATAACAACAACAGGTACACTAACATTTAATTGTGGGAATTATTAACGCATGTCAACAATAGTACAGATAAAACGAAGTTCGTCCACTAGTACACCTAGTACACTCAAACAAGGTGAATTAGCCTACGCATACGGAACAGGTACGCAGGTAAATAATGGCGATAGAATGTTTATTGGTACTGGTCCCGTTGACCTTAACGGTGACGCAACCAGTATTGATATAATTGGTGGTAAGTATTTTACCGCTCTTTTAGACCATGTACACGGCGAATTAACTCCTAGTTCAGCAATCATAACAGATAATAACTCTGCTATTGATGAGTTAAACATTGGTAACCAATCATCTACTGCTGGTATTTTAAGATTTAACGAAGCTACTAATAATGGTACTTCATTCATTGCCTTAAAGGCACCTAATGATGTAACAACATCAACAACATTCACACTACCCAATGGTGACGGCACAGCAGGTCAGTTCTTAAAAACTGATGGTTCTGGTGTACTATCATTTGGTACCGTTAATCAGTTTATTAATTTAGATGGTGATGTCGGAACAGATGTTTACAATACTGCTGAGACATTAACATTTACAGGCGGTACTGGATTAGATACCGAAGTTACAAACAACGAAATTACAATCAACATCACAAACTCAGGTGTTGATACAGCACAAATTAAAGATGACGCAGTAACAAATGCTAAGTTATCTACAAACGGTGAAATTGTTTTAGGTTCAACTACAATTCAACTTGGTGCTACAACAACAGATATTGCAGGATTAACCTCTTTAGTTGTTGATGACATTACCGTAAATGGGCAATCAATTGTAACTACTGCTAGCAACAAAGATATTGAATTAGCACCACACGGTACAGGTGTTGTTAATGTTCCTAGTGGTTACGAAAATAGAGCAGGTCTAAACGACAACTCACTTGTTAACAAAAGATATGTTGACGCAGTTGCAGAAGGTTTACATGTACACGAACAATGTCATGCTATTCTTACTACACCATTAGCAACAATCACAGGCGATACCGTTACATACAACAATGGTACTGCTGGTGTTGGTGCAACCTTAACACTTTCTACAGCACTTGATATTGCAGGTGGTGATTTAGACGGTGATACAGATATTGTAGTAGGTGATAGAATTATAGTTAACGGCGAAACTAATAAAGCTCATAATGGTATCTATGTACTTACATCAACATCATTATTAACAAGAGCTTTAGACTTTGATACTCCTACTGAGGCCGCAGGTGGTGACTTTGTATTCATTACACACGGTACAACATATAACAATTCAGGTTGGGTACTTGCAGAGGGTGTTGGTACAATTGGTACAGACCCATTTGACTTTGTACAATTCTCAGGTCTAGGTCAAGTTACAGCCGGAGACGCATTAAGTAAAACAGGTAATACTTTAAATGTTGAAGTTGATAATTCTTCAATCGAAGTTTTTGCTGACGCTTTACGAGTTAAAGCATTAGGTATTACAGACGCAATGTTAGCTGGTTCTATTTCTTCAAACAAACTTGCTGACCCATTATATTTCACAGATGAAAGTTCTACACAAGGAAGTGTACCATTAGGTGGTACATTAGAGTTCTTAGCAGGAGAAGGTATTAATACTATTGCTTCTGGTAGAACAATACAGATTGTCGGTGAATTAGCTTCAACATCAAATATTGGTGTTGCTTCATTTACTAGCGACAACTTCTCAGTTACAACAGGTGAAGTTGCTGTTACACAAATTGACGGAGGAACATATTAATGTGGAAAAAAATTAAAGACTTTTTAATTTCTGGAATGCCAGGTTTTAAAAAGCAAGAACAAATAAAAATCAATTTAAAAGATTTAGAAAAGAAAACAAAAGTAGAATTAGAAAAATTGGGCAGAAAATTGGGTATTGAATTAGATAGAAGATTAACTAAAGCAAAACTCATCTCACAAATTAAAAAGAGTAGGAAATAACAATGGCTGTTGTCATTAAACCAAAAAGGTCAGAAACAACATTATCAATACCTTCAGGTGCTTCTTTGCAAGTAGGTGAATTGGCGATGAACATTGCTGATGGTAAATTTTTTACCAAAGATAGTTTAGGCAATGTTAAAGAAATGGGTGGTGCTGGTGCGATTGGTTTACAAGATGTCACAAACACAAACGCAGTAACTACTAACAATATCACATTAAACGGTTCATCTTTAGTATTCGAAGGCTTCTTAGAAAATGCTTTCGAAACATTTTTATCTGTAGAAGAACCTACGGCTGATAGACAAGTTAAGTTACCTAATCAATCAGGTACACTTGCTACCGTTGGTGACGCTTTGGCATATGCTATAGTTTTTGGTAGTTAAATATGGCAAGTACATTTAAAAATGCAGGTTTGACATTAACATCATTAGACCATACTTCTAGTGATATATACACATGTCCGGCTGGCGCTCAAGCAGTTATTCATGCATTGTTTATCACTAATCATAGTGAAACTATCAATGCTAATGTGGATGTGAAGTGTACAATTGACGGTGGTACTACATTTAAGCATATTACTAAGAATATTAATGTACCACAAGAAAATACACTAACAATTGATAAACCAATCAATATGGCGGCTGGTGATAGATTAAGACTTATAGTAAGAGAGAACCAGGATAGTACGATTCCTCAAATAGAAGCTTTTGCAAGTATTTTGGAAGTTACTTAAAATCTGGTATAAATATATAAATAAATAAGGAATAAACATGGCATACTTATCGTTCGGAGACAATACACATACCACATTCCATACCCACAAGGCTTTACATGCTTTGACGAGGGAAGATGATGGTTTACTTAGATATACAAGAGTGTATTTGGCTAGTGACGAAGCTGTGAAAGTATCAGATGGTTCAGCATTTGCTTATGGCGGATTAGAACATCTGGAAGAAAACAAATTAAACAACGGCCAACCCGTTAATGAAAGTGTTAGAACCAATGCTGAAGTACCAACTGAAAGTTGGCAGTTTGATAAAAGAGCAAGAGCATTTGAACAACACAGATTTGATGATAACAAAGTAAGTTATTTTATTAATGAAGACGGATGGTTGGTAGCAAGATATTTGGCAGATTATCCCTATGACAATAAGGATGGCGCCGTAAGGAATTGGAAAGCGTAATATGGCAGATTTTATACTAGGTAGATTAAAATTCAAATGGAGAGGTAACTGGTCAGCCACTACTTCTTATGTCGTAGATGATATTGTAAAATACGGTGCGAATACATATGTTTGTGTTACGAACCATACATCAGGTGTAGATGACCCAGCTTTCTACTCAGACATAACTTCAGGTAAATGGAATTTACATACTGAAGGATTAAGATTTATAGCAGCTGAACATACAGCTAATACTTTTTACAAATTAAATGATGTTGTAAAATTTGGTGCTCAACAATACAGAGTTACAACACAACACACTTCGGACAATACAGGCATTTTAGATTTAACTAAATTTGCAGTTTACAACGAAGGTTTACAATTCGAAAATTCATGGGATCCATCAACATATTACCAAGACGGTGATATTGTTACTTATGGTGGTTATTCTTACACAGCTTTACAAAACCATTCAGGTCAAACTCCAGTTGCAGGTGCATATTGGCAAGTATTGACAACAGGCTTTAATGCTACAGGCGATTACAATGCGGCTACACTATACAAAACTGGAGATACAATGCAGTTTGGTGGTTGGTCATATGTTTGTATTGTAGATACTTCAGCAGGTCAAACACCTTCAAGTCACCCAGCTAAATGGGAAGTAATCAACGAAGGTATGAAATGGGAAGGCAACTATAGTGTTTCTTCAACATATCAAAAAGGTCATGTAGTAGAATTTTCAACATCATCATACATTTGTATTGAATATGATGTATTGAATGTTGAACCAGGAACAGATAATACAAAATGGAATTTGATGTCGCAAGGTGATAGTAACAATGTGCTTACTAGACGAGGCGATATTATGGTTAGAGGTTCTACAGCCAATGAAAGATTAGGTGTAGGTCCTAGAGGTTCAGTTTTAACTTCAAATGGTACAGATATTTTATGGGGTGGTTCAGAGGACAGAAATGTTATCTATGTTGCAAACAACGGTAAAGATACATATGACGGTTCAAAACAATTTCCATTCAGAACAATTCACAAAGCATTATCAGTAGCGACTTCTGGTGATGTTGCAGACTTTAACAATGTATCAGGTGGTACAGGCGGAGTTCCTAGTGTTTACAATGATGTAACAGGTACATCTTCTGGTTCAGGTACAAATATTACTGCTCGTGTTACAATTGATGGTTCATCTACACCATTTATTGAAATTACAGATGGCGGTTCAGGTCACTCAATTAGTGATGTAATCACAATTACAGGTACACAATTAGGTGGCGCAACTGATTTAACTTTTGATGTAATCTCAGTATCAGTTGGTGACGCAATTCATATCGCAAACGGTGTTTATAGAGAACAATTACCATTAGTTATTCCAGCAGGTGTTACCGTTAAAGGTACATCTTTAAGAAGTACACAAGTTAGACCTGCTTCAGGCAGTTCAACACAGATTGCTACACTTAACAATATTACAGGCGGTACAGGTGGTACTCCAGGTTCTTATCACTTTAAACATACTACATCAAGTCTTAATGGTAAGGGTTGTATTCTTTCGGTAATAGCAGATGGTTCTTCAGCTCCTACGGTTGTTGTTTACCATGGCGGTCATGGTTATCAACTAAACGAAACAATTACTTTAGATAGTTCACAACTTGGCGGTAACGCAACAATTACTGCTACCGTTGCTTCATTAGAATTAAATAATGCAGCTAAAATGTGGTTGTTAAATAACAACACAAACTTATTAGAAATGTCTTCACAAGGGTTGACAGGTATACCAGCAAATACTGGTGGTACAAGAAAAGCGGCAGTTACTTCATTAGACCCAACTGGTAATATTACAACTGCTTCACCTTATTGTCAAAACATGACTTCAATCAATGCCAACGCAACTGGTATCGAGATTGATGGTGCATTACATAGATATTCATATCCAAATTCCAACAAATCAATGTTGGCAAACGACTTTACACAAATTAACTCAGATGGTATAGGTGTTCATGCATTGAACAACGGCCGTGCAGAGATTGTATCAGTCTTCACATACTATTGTGATAAGGCTGTTTATGCAACAGGTGGTGGTTTTGTTCGTTCACTTAACTCTTCAATGGCATACGGAGAACAAGGTGCTGTTGCAGATGGTAATTACTACGAAGAAGTTCCTGTACAATATCAAACAAGAGGTAAAATGCTTGAGTTTGATTCCAAAACTTTCGTAGGTGGTTCAAATGATGAAAATAACTTAGTATTAGGTCAAACACTAGTTGGTAATACTTCTGGTGCAACAGGTACAATTTTCTATTTACAAACATCCGCTAAGTACATTTACATTGAAAACCTTACAGGTGATTTCCAAAAAGGTGAAACCGTAACTGGTACAAAAGCTGATAGTTCAACTTATACTTTCCAATTATCAACATTGTTTGGTGAACCAACTCCTTCAACGGTTGGTTCTTCAGGTATTCAAGGTTTCGTAATTCCAATTTCATCTACAGACGGAACATTAAGTTCTGCTAATGTAGTTGTCTTAGCTTCTAACGCATTTACAGGTGCTGTAGATGGCGATACAAACTATTACAGAATTACACAAGTATCCGAAGAAAACTTAGTAAATGAGACAGCGATTATTAAAGTTAATCCTGCTATTACAGCTTCAGACGCAAAAGCGCCTGGTACTACAATAAGTCAAACAAATAGATTTTCAAATATCAGATTAACAGGCCACGACTTCTTAGATATTGGTACTGGTTCTTTTGCTGATACAAATTATCCAAACGCAGTAGGTGTAACACAACCTGCTGACCAAGATGATGAAACGGTAGAATTAAATGGTGGTAGAGTTTACTTCTCTTCAACTGACCAAAACGGTGACTTTAGAGTTGGTAATTTATTCAGAATCCAGCAGTCAACTGGTATTGCGACATTGAACGCAGACGCATTTGACCTTTCTGGTTTGACAGAATTACAACTAGGTTCTATTGGTGCTTCACTTGGCGCAACTATTAATGAATTTTCAACTGACCCAACCATGGCCGGTGATTCCGATACCTCAGTTCCTACAGAACGAGCAATTGTTGGATACACTCAAAGAAATGGTATGGGACCAGGACACTTTACGGTACCGATTGGTACAACTGCTCAAAGACCATCAAATGCAGGTATTAACTTGTTTGCAGGTGGTATCAGATTTAATACTGATAAGAATACTTGGGAAGGTTACAACAACTCAGGACAATGGACAGGTTTAAGTGGTTTCTTACCTTGGGCTACACTCACAGGTGACGGTTCTACGGTTATAACTTTAGATGTTGGTTCTCGTAGTTTTGTTGATACATCTGGTGGCAAGGCAATTGTTAGACTGCCTGCTTCACCTCAAGTTGGAGATGAATTAAGAATTATGGACTTAACAGATAACTTCGCAACAAACAATTGTGATGTACAAGGTAACGGTGCAAAAGTTATGGGTTTAAATCAAACATTTGTTTTATCTACAGACAACGCCGCTGTCGGTTTAGTTTACACAGGTACAACTTATGGATGGAAATTAGTAGAGAATGTATAATAAGAATTATAAATATACAAATAAGGGAGTATTTTAAATGTCTGAATTACGAGATTTTACAGGTAAGGCCGAGGTTTACGGGTTCATTAAAACGGATTCGGACGGTGACGGCATTAATGATACTTTACAAGTAATTACAACTAATGGGGGTGCGTCAAATATCACAGCTGCTCAAATGGCAAGCTTTGATGATGTAATATTCGCAGCTTCAGGATTTGTATTTTCAATTGATCCGACAAACGGTCACTTAATAGCAACAATTGATAACTAGGACTAGGCAGAGTAAATGGCAACAATAGATTTAGGAAAATTAAAAGTAAAATATCGAGGCGCTTATGTAGGCGGTACAGCTTATGAAGTTGACGATATGGTTACATATACTGATACAGGTGTTACAAGTACATACATTGCTATAGCAAATAGTACAAATCAGGTGCCTTCAACTGCTGGTAATCCAAATGCAACTTATTGGGCATTAATGGCAAAAGGTACAGACGCAGTATCAATGACATGGGGTGCTCCAGAAACATCAAGTTTTACAGCTTCAGGTTCAACTGGTTATTTTGTCGATACAACAGCAGGCGCAATTACAATTACAATGCCTGCCTCACCAAGTAACGGTGACCAAATTGCATTTATTGATAGAGCAAGAACATTCCATATTAATCAAGTAACATTAGCTGCAAACGGTAACACTATTGAAGGTGAACCGGATGATTGGGTTTTAAATAGTAGAGGTACACATGTGTACTTCACATATGATAGTTCAGTTTCAGGTTCAAATGGTTGGAAGATTACTTCATTTAACTCAGACGAAATTAATAATAAAGATAAAGCAGTATCGCCAGGTGTTGGTTCAAAAAGATGGATTAACGCAACCTCAGACGCAGAAGAGGTCTACTTAGATGGCGATTACATGGTACACAAGTTTTTAAGTTCAGGAACATTTACCGTTCATTCAGTAGGTTCAGATTCCGTTTTCGGTTCAAATGTAAGATATTTAATTGTTGGCGGTGGCGCTTCAGGTGGTTCACACCATGCTGGTGGCGGTGGTGCTGGTGGTTTCAGAGATAACGCAGCTTATAACCAAGCAGTTACGCCACAAGCATATACAATTACCGTAGGTGCTGGTGGTGATAGAAGATACTCTAACACTACAGGTAATGACGGAGGTTCTTCAAGTGCATTTGGTTTAACATCAGGTGGCGGTGGCGGTGGTGGTTCGAATGCTGGAAGAGGCCGAGATGGTGCTTCAGGTGGTGGTTCGGGACACAATCACACACATGGTAACGCAAACGGACAAGGTTCAGGTAACAGAGGTGGTAACCACGAAAGTCATACTCATGGCGGTGGTGGCGGTTCATACACTAGAGGTGGTGACCAATACGGACATCACATGGGTGGTAACGGTGGATCCGGTACAGCTTCAGACATTACAGGCGAAAATCGTTGGTATTGTGGAGGCGGTGGTGCAGGAACACATCAACACGGAGGTCCTGGTGGCGGCGGCTTAGGTGGCGGCGGTTCAGGAAATGGCGGTAGTGCAGAACCATTTAGTGGAAGTGGTGGCGGTGGAACAGATGGTTCTACAGGTCAAGCAAACTATGGTGGCGCTGGCGGTTCAGGACTAGTAGTAATTAGGTATAAGGTTAAGTAATATGAAAGTAGCTAAAATAGATAGTAATAATAAAGTAGTAGATGTTCATATTCTTAAAGTTGAAAAGTGTATTGACAAATCTACAGGTTCATGTACACATCATAGCATTAATGCTGTTTGTACAAAATTATGGGGCGAAGGTTATACATACAAATGTGATATGCATACAAACACTTCACCTGAAATTGGCCAGGAATATCATGCAGCCTCAAACTCTTTTAGAGATATCAGACCTAAAGATATTGAAGGTGTTGAATGTGCTTCATGGACATATTCTAATACAGAATTCGAATGGCAAGCACCACACCAATATGGTGCAAATGGCACAATCACTATGAAAAAATTTAATTGGAGAGAAAGTAATGCTACTTGGTATGCTCAAAGAGCAGGTGTGGAATATAACACTTGGTGGACTTGGAACAATAGTACACAATCATGGGTAGATACTAATAGCACGGAGCTATAATAAATAGGATAGGTTAAAAAAAATATGGCAATACAAATTGATTTAGGAAAATTAGCATTAACGCCCAAAGGTACTTGGTCGTCTGGCACTGCTTACGAGAAAGACGATATCGTACAATATTCAGATGGTGGTACTTTAAGTACATTTATTGCTGTTACAAATAGTACAGGCCAAATTCCAGCAACTGGTGGAACAGAAAATTCTACTTACTGGAAATTTATGGCAAAAGGTACTGACCAGATTGCTATTGCTTATCAATCAGTTTCAACAGCAGATTTTACAGCTTCAGGTTCAAGTGCTTACTTTGTAGATACTTCAAGTGGTGCAATTACGGTTACATTACCATCAGCACCTAGTGATGGCACATATTTAAAAATTATAGATTACGCAAAAACTTTCAACACTAATTTTTGTACATTAGCAGGTAACGGTTCATTGATTGAAGGCGAACCTGATGATTTTGTTTTAAATGCAAAAGGTACCGTTATAGAATTAGCATACAATGGTACAGGTGGTCAAGGTTGGAAATTTGTTACTTATAGTAACGAAGAAAATTCAGGTTTAAAAACAAAAGGACATCAAGGATTAGGTTCTAAAAGATATATAGTTGCTACTTCGGATGCCGAAGAAGTTTACTTAGATGGCCGAGATATGGTACATAAGTTTTTAACATCTGGCACATTTACCGTACATTCAACAGGTTCAGATTCCGCATTAGGCGATGTAGTCGAGTATCTAATTGTAGGTGGCGGTGGTTCAGGTGGAACACACCATGGCGCAGGTGGTGGTGCAGGAGGATATAGAGCAAATAACTCTTTCGCACAAGCTGTAACTGCTCAAGCATATTCAATCGTAGTTGGTGCCGGCGGTTCACAATACGGCGGTGACGGACACGGACAAACTGGTTCTGCTTCTACGGCATTTGGTTTAACAAGTGCAGGTGGCGGAGGCGGTGGCGGACATCCAAACGGCGGTGGTCGTTCAGGTGGTTCTGGCGGTGGTGGTAATCACACAGGCGGACACGGTGACGCAAACGGACAAGGTCAAGGTCATAGAGGCGGTTCAAACGGACATCACAATGGTGGTGGCGGAGGCGGTGCTGCTGAACCAGGTGCAGACCATTATGGTAACCACATGGCAGGTCACGGTGGCAGAGGCTACGAAAACGATATTACAGGAATTCCACAACACTACTCAGGTGGTGGCGGCGCAGCCGGACACAATCACACTTCATGCCCAGCAGGCGGTGAAGGTGGTGGAGGCCAAGCAGGCGGTGGATACGGAGTTAACGGTACCGGAGGCGGTGGCGGAGGTACAGATGGTACTTCTGGTGGTCACAGACGAGGTGGCGGCGGCGGTGATGGTATAGTAGTAATCAGATATAGGGTTAGATAAATATGGCAAATTACATAGCAAAAATTGATGAGAACAATGTAGTAACACAGGTTATAACTGCTAATCCTAAAAAAATTGCAGATATTACTGGTGTAGTATCACAAACAAAAGCACAAGCATTTGCTGAAGCAGTAAATGGTGCAGGAACATATATACTATACACAGATGATATGGCAGGTACATATCCTAGTGTAGATGATATATGGCATGCTGAAGATAGACATTTTCATGGTCCTAGACCTGTAGATAGAAACGGCAACCCTTGCAATTCATGGACATTAAATGAGAATTGTTTTTGGATAGGTCCTTTCAAAGATGAAGCCAATAGAGCTAAATTTGATTGGGACGAAGCAGAACAAAAATGGTATTCTTATCCATCACAAATGGTTGAGACTTCTAAACAAAGTTATTGGGATACTGCTACACAAACTTGGATTGAAGTAACAGAATAGGGAAAAAAATGGCAGCAATAGACTTAGGCAAATTAAAACCAACTTATCAGGGGCAATGGCAAAACTCCGTTGCTTATGAAGTGGATGATTTCGTTCAGTACCAACATTCAGGTATTACGAGTACATTCATTTGTGTGTTAGGTCACACAAATCAAGCACCAGCGACAGGTGAAGCAGAAAACTCCACTTATTGGAGATATATGTCTAAAGGTACGGCAGCCGAAAAAATGGCGCACAATACCATTAGAACATCAAACTTTTCTGCTACAGGTGAAAACGCATACTTTGTAGATACAACAAACGGTGTTGTTACGATTACATTTCCAGCAGCTCCTCAAAGAGGTGACCAAATTCAGATTTCGGATTACAGAGGAACTTTCTCTGAAAATCCTGTAACTATTAATAGAAGTGGACAATTAATTGAAGGACAACCAGACGATTGGGTTATTCATCAAAAAGGTGCAGTTGTAGAATTTACTTTTGATGACGGTATTTCAGGTGATGGTGGTTGGAGAGTTACTAAATTTCAATCAGATTATAACCAAGAATTAGGCGGTCAAACAAATAGAGGTGTTGCAGTTAAAAATGTTGGCTCACGAAGATGGCCAATTGCTACCTCAGACGCTGAAGAAATTTATATAGACGGCGATGATGTTGTTCACAAGTTTTTAACATCAGGTACTTTTAAAGTACATGCTCTAGGTACAGATTCCGTATTAGGTGATAAGATTGAATATCTAATCATTGGCGGTGGCGGTTCAGGCGGTACACACCACGCAGGTGGCGGTGGTGCTGGTGGATACAGAGCAAACAACTCAAAAAATTATGCCATTACAGCACAAAATTACGCAGTTGTAGTTGGTACAGGTGGTTCACAAAGAACATCTAACTCACACGGACATGATGGCGGGTCATCAACATTTGACGGCATGGTATCAGGTGGCGGTGGCGGAGGAGGTTCAAGTAACTCCAGAGGCCGAGACGGTGGTTCAGGCGGAGGTGCTGCTCATGGTCATACTCATGGAAATGCTAACGGACAAGGTTCAGGTAACAGAGGTGGTACCCACGAAAGTCATACACACGGTGGTGGCGGTGGTGCTCATCAAAGAGGTTCTGACAATTACGGTCACCACGAAGGTGGTCACGGCGGTAGAGGTGAAAGAAATGATATTACAGGCAGAGATATTTGGTATGCAGGTGGTGGCGGCGCATCCGGTCACAATCATACTTCAGCTGCTGGTGGCGGACACGGTGGCGGTGCTCAAGGTGGCGGTGCAATGGCCGAAGAACACACAGGCGGCGGTGGCGGAGGATGTGATGGTAACGCTTCACAACTTCACTATGGCGGTAAAGGCGCAGACGGTATAGTAGTAATCAGATATAAAGGTAGAATTTAATGATAGAAGTTGCAAAATTAGATAGTAACGACAAAGTAGAAAATACTTTTTCTATTAACAGAAACTATGGTATGGATGCTACCGGTACTATCACACAAGAAAAAGTAGAACAATATTGTATTAAAACTTTTGGTGCAGGAACTTATATTGCTAATCTTAGTAATGTAAATGGAGAAGCCAATAAAGGTAGTAATTGGAATGCTGAATTAAAATGTTTTCATCCAGATTTATATGAAGATTTGAACGGCAATCCTTGTACAAGTTGGAGAATTGATAAAACTATTGGCGATTGGGTTGCACCTCATCAATATGAAACAACCAGCAATGGTAATACATATTCAGGTATGAAATGGAGTGAACTTACTAATAGATGGTATGCGAAAAAAACAGGTGAAATGACTACTTGGTATAGATGGAATCCTAGCACTAACGAGTGGGAAGACCAAACAGACATCTAATATCATAACCGTCTTTCCTATAGATGGATAAATAATATTATGATTGATAATTTTGATAATGGATTTGTGAAGTGTATTGATGACTTCCTTCCAAAACACACATTTAACAGGTTACAAAACTTTGTCTTAGGGATTGATTTTCCTTGGCATTGGTCCGACTTTGATTATAACCCACAAGACCCCACAATCACAAAAGTAGATACTAAAGATGTAGGAACATTTATGTTACATAATGTTCTTCTTACACCTAAAGGTCCTACTAGTGATATGTACAGAAACTTTTTCCCTATAACAGACGCCTTACATGAACATAATGTTCCTATTGGTGAACCTTTGAAGTGGAAGTTAAATCTGTACACAAATCAAAACAAAGTAAAATATCTAGCTAAACATACAGATTTTTACGAAACAACCAATAATAATTTTGAATATATAACAGGCATACTATGTTTTACTAGTGACAATGGTGCTAGTATTATTGGCGATAAAGAATTCGAAACAAAAGAAAATAGATTAATTCTATTTGATGGCAATTTAGTACACTCGGCTTTTACTCAAACTGATAAAGACCGTAGAGTAATTATGAATATAAACTATATGAGGAAAAAATGAGTAAACTATACAACAAATACAATGACATTAAAATCGTAGGTGGCGGAAGTGCAGGCTGGATGACAGCGGCTACTCTGATTAGAACCTGTAAACCAGGCACCAAGATTACACTAATTGAAAGTCCTAATATATCAACCGTAGGTGTTGGTGAAAGTACAATTGGTGGTATTTCTAATTGGTTAGAATTAATTGGATTGAATGATCCTAAAAGATTTGTAAAGCACACAGACGGAACAATTAAACTAAGTATTCGTTTTGAAAATTTCTATGATGTCAATGATGGTGGGTTTCATTATCCTTTTGGATTACCTGTGACATTTGGTAACAGAGATGGCACAAATGATTGGTATTATAAAAAATGTTTTTTACCTGATACTCCTGTAACTGATTTTGCAGATACAAACTATTCTCAAATGGCTATGGTTAATAAAAACACATTAGGAGAAAACTTTCCTAATTTTAATTATAATAAAGATAAAGCGTATCATTTTGACGCAACTAAGTTTGGCTTATTCTTAAAAGATGAGGTTTGTATTCCTGAAGGTGTACAACATATATTAGGTGATGTTACAGATGTAATCACAGATGAAAACAATAATGTAGAATCCGTTGTATTAGAAAACGGAGACAAGTATGAAGCTGACTTATGGATTGATTGTACAGGTTTCAAATCATTATTACTAGGCAAAGCATTAGGTGAAAAGTTTATTGACTTTGCTGATGTATTGCCAAACAACTCAGCTTGGGCAACAAGACTGCCTTATAAAGATAAAGAAAAAGAAATTAATCTATACACCGATTGTATTGCACATAATAATGGTTGGGTATGGAAAATTCCTTTATGGACTCGTTGGGGTACAGGTTATGTTTATTCAGACAAATATATTAGTGATGAAAATGCTTTAGAAGAGTTTAAACAATTCATTAAAGATAAAAACTATAGTGGTGTACCTGTAGAAGAATTAGAATTTAAGAAAATTAAAATGAGAGTTGGTCGACACGAAAGAATGTGGGTCAATAATGTTGTCGCTATTGGTTTATCTGCTGGTTTTATTGAACCACTAGAAAGTAATGGACTATATTCAGTACATGAATTTTTAAGACATTTAGTGGCTAAAATTGGTGGTGAAAGAGACAAATACACAGAGTATGATAGAGAAGAATATAACTTCTTAACTAGTAAAATGTTTGATGGTTTTGCGGCTTTCGTGGCTATGCATTACTCATTATCAAATAGAGAAGATACGCCATATTGGCAAGATGTTCAAAGAAGACAATGGTCTCAAAAATGGCCTGTTAAAAAGGGAAATGCTTTTGAAGATTCCTTTAGAAGAAAAAGAGATGGTCGTTGGGAACTATCAGAGGGATTACAATGTATTGCTCCAGGTATGAGATGGTTTGTACATGACTTTCATAGAATTGCACAAGAAAATTGTAATTCTGATAAAAGGCATTATCATAATTCTTGGGACGAAGTAACAACTAGATTAGATAGTAGAAGAAGGGATTGGGAAGAACAAGCTTCTAAACTCAAATCAACTTATGAGTTTTTACGAGATGAATTCTTTGAAGGTAAAGATGACTATAAATGATGGCACAGAAATGTATGGTAGGAAATTTCCTCATTTAAGTGATGATAACAAATTTACACATGTTACTTTAAGTGATGAGAATAAAAGACGACCACATGAAATAAATTCACAACCAGAAAAGTTTATTGCTGGTTTTTATATGAATGACAATAGTATTTGTGATGGACTTATCGAATGGTATAAAGAAAATCCTGAGAAAGAACCAGGTGCTTTTGGTCAACGACAAGTAAACAAAGAAAGAAAAGATAGTATTGAATGTGGATTTACAATTGATAACCAAGATAAAAGGATTGTTGCTTATCATAGAGAACTACAAGCTGCTTTAAAAAACTTCTTCCCTTTGTATCCAGAAACTAATATGACCACACCTTGGTCACTTAGAGGTATGACAACTAATTTACAATACTATCCTCCAGGAGGTGGTTATAAAGTTAATCACTTTGAAAGAGATTGTGTGGAATCTGCTAAAAGATTTTTAGTTTTTATGACTTATTTAAATGATGTACCAGACGGTGGCACACATTGGAAATATCAGAATGTAACTTTACAGGCAGAAAAAGGATTAACCGTATTTTGGCCTACTGATTGGACACACATACACAGAGGTGTTATATCAGAGAAACATGAAAAATATATTGCAACCGGATGGTATTCGTTTGATGATTGATATTGTACCAGCATTTGTAACACCAATAGCAATAGGACAATGTGAAGATGTTGATATGATTAGTGCTATTGAAAAATTGGCATATAAACATTTAGGTCATAAGGGTAATGTTTCAGGACACCAAGTTGAATTTATTAATAATACTAAGTCTAAATTCAATGAAGAGTTAAGTAAAGAAACTATATTAAAAAAATTTACAGACTTTATACAACCTCATGTAAATGGCTTTGCTGATGTATTAAACATAAAGACACCTAGAAAAGTAGATTTAACAGCTGCGTGGATTAATGTAAACAAACCTGGAGATTATGCACCAGAACATTCACATGTCACATCAAATTTTTCAGTAGTATTCTTTATAAAAGGTGATGAAAATAAAGAACTTGGTAACTTAGTATTAAAATCACCAGATGTTAGAATGGAGTTTAATGATTTGTATTTAAAACAAAGCAATTCTAACAATCTAAATAGTTTTGGATATTTTTACAAACCTAAACCAGGAAGATTTATCATTTTTCCAGCTCACATTAAACATGAGGTGGAACAAAATCAAAGTGATGATGATAGAATTTCTATAGCAATGGACTATAAAATATATGTATGATATAAAAGAATTGACAATGGAACACCACAAAGACGCTGAACGCCAGGACTTTGTGAGAATATTAATGTCTGGTAATATTAACAAACAATTATATGCTTGTTATTTGTACAACCAGTTAGCTTGTTATTCTGAATTAGAAAAACACGCACAACAACTATCGCTATTTAAAGATTTAAATTCACTACCTAGAAGTGAAGCATTACATTACGATTACAATGCTTTATGGAACCATGAAAATGGTAAACCACCGTTAACCGAAAGTACAAACAAATATATAGAACATATTAAGTCTATCTCAGAAAGTGCAGAAAAATTATATGCACATATCTATGTAAGACATTTAGGAGATTTATCTGGCGGTCAAATGATTAGAAAGAAAACTCCAGGTCCTAATAGATATTATAGATTTACAAATACTGAAGTTATAGAGTATAAACGAATTGTAAAAGAACGAGTTAATATGTACATGAACATTTATCAAATTAATGTTTTAGCAGAAGCTAGATATTGTTTTGAAAGTGCAACAATGTTGTTTAAAGAAATGAAGGAAATGCATGATTTGGGAAACTTTAATTAATTGTAAAGACAAGATGGTCGATTTATTAGACCGTCATTGTGAAGAGTATGATGAACCAGGTATGGAAAGATTTAACAATCCAGAATATGGCTGGGTCAATAGAACATGGAAAAATAATAATGTACGAAGAGCTCATGTTGATGTTGTTGATGTAAGAGATAGTAAGAAACTTTGGATGATGCATGTATGTTTATTTCCAAACAAAACAAATGGTGGACCAATTTATGGTTTTGATGTAATTGCAGGTAAGAATAAAGTTACTGGTGCATTCCATGATTTTTCTCCTTTATTACAGAAAGAACATCCATTAACAAAGTGGTTTATTAACGAAGTTAAAGATTTTAAACCTAGTAAAGAACGAGAATTGCCTGATTGGGCTAAGAGAATATTCAGCGGTGGTATGATAGCGGCTGGCAATGTACAAGATATTGTTGAGTTAAAGAATATATGTGATATTGCAATAGGTAACCTTTCTGCTTATCTAAATATGATAGGTTCATATAATGGCGATAGTGAGGAAAATGATGTAATTGAAGCACAAAACTACTATTGTGAGAACCAACAGCAAAATCCACACACTCCTAGAGTAATGGAATCACTTGGTTTGCCTGAAGATGATATAAAGTTATTCTGCTCAGATAATCTCTTTCCGAAGATAAAATAAATCTTATAAATATACCGTAGAAGGTACAAAAGGATATTAGAATGGCAAATCCATCAAGCAGAGAACAATTAAAACAATACGCTTTAAGAGCGTTAGGCCATCCTGTTATCGAAATTAATGCTGATGACGACCAGCTGGAAGATAGAATTGATGAAGGTCTACAATACTTTGCTCAGTATCATTATGACGCAATTAGACGGACTTATTTAAAATATCAATATACAGCTGCCGATAAAGCAAGAATTTTAGGTAACACTAGTGAGACAATTACAAAGAATTCAGTCTCAACTACATGGCTAGAACAAAATAATTATATTACCGTTCCAGAAAGTGTTATTTCTGTTATCAATATATTTCCGTTTTCAGATAAAGGTAACCTAAATTTATTTGATGTTAGATATCAGTTAAGATTAAATGATTTATATGATTTCTCATCAACAAGTGTTATCAATTATGATATCGTTTTAAGACATTTAGATTTCTTAGACCACATTTTAGTAGGTGAAAAACCATTACGATTTAATCAACACGATAATAGATTATACATTGACATGGATTGGAAGAACGATTTACAAGTTGGTGAATATCTAGTAATTGAAGCATATAGAAAGTTAGACCCGGATGTATATACAGATGTATATAACGACATTTACCTAAAAAGATATGTAACTGCTTTATTTAAAAAACAATGGGGTTCCAACTTATCTAAATTTGGAGGCGTAGCAATGATTGGTGGTGTGACACTTAATGGTGTTGAAATCTACACACAATCACTTGCTGAAATTGAAAAATTAGAGGGAGAAATTCGTTCAACATTTGAGTTAAATCCGGCAATGATGATTGGATAAATGTCATGCCAGTTAACCACTATTTTCAATCAGGAAGAGGCATTGGTAACACCAACGAGAAAAGGTTACACGAAGACCTAATTATCGAAGGTATTAAAATCTATGGACAAGATGTTCATTATCTTCCTCGTACATTAGTAAACCACGACTTAATCTTAGGCGAAGATGTATCATCTCGTTTTGATGATAGTTATGCTATTGAAATGTACTTTGAAACAAATGAGGGTTTTGCTGGTGAACAAGAAATTATCAACAAGTTTGGTTTAGAAATCAGAGATGATACTACACTAGTTGTTGCTAAAAGAAGTTGGGATTTTCATGTAGGCAATAAGGCAAATCTAATTGCCTCTGGTAGACCAAACGAAGGTGACATTATCTTTGTACCTTTGATGAATTCTTTTTTTGAAATACTATTCGTTGAAGACCAAGAACCATTCTTTCAATTAGGCAATCTACCAGTTTACAAACTTAAAGTTACTCGTTGGGAGTATTCGTCTGAACAACTCAATACAGGTAACGAAACAATCGACCAACACGAAGATGAATACACACTTAACCAGTTACTATTTAAATTCACACTTGAAGCTGGTCAAGCTGCATTAGGCGGTGAAGGTTCTATTCAATTAGAAAGAGGTTACTCTACAGGTCAACCTGCTTTCTTATTAAATGAGGAATATGTTGTACAAAATATTCAGAACCAATCTCCATATGCAGACAACTTAAATTTAAACACAGAAGCTGGAATGACAACTGGTTCATTAACAGATGATATATTAGATTTCACAGAACGAAATCCATTCGGAGAGGTTGATTACGAATAATGTTAGGTACTCATTTTTATAACCAAAGTTTAAGAAAATTGACTATTGCTTTTGGTCAAGTCTTTAACAACATTCAAGTACAAACTAAAAACTCTACAGGTGGTGTCACAGGTAGAATGAGAGTGCCTTTAGCATATGCACCTAAAGAAAAATTTATTACTAGACTTGACCAACAAGCCGACTTAAACAATAGACAATTTGCTATCGTATTACCTCGTATGGGTTTTGAAATTACTGGTCTATCTTATGACCCTAGTAGAAAACTAAACAAGATACAAAAGAGAGTAAAAGTAAAAGACGGCAAGACAATGAATTACAACTACTCTCCTGTACCATATAACATTGGGTTTAGTTTATATGCTTTTACAGCTAATGCAGAAAATGGATTACAAATTATTGAACAAATATTACCATACTTTCAACCAGATTTTACGGTAACTATTAATGCCGTTCCTGAATTAGATATTAAAACAGATGTACCTATTATTTTAAATGGTGTTACATACGAAGACACATATGATGGTTCATACAATAATAGAAGAGCTGTGATTTACACAATGCAATTTACAGCGAAAACATATTTGTATGGTCCAATGCAAGAACAAGGTATTATTAAAAAGACACAAGCAGATTTGGCTGTTGATTTGCCAGATACAGCAAGACAAGAACGAATTATCGTAGTGCCAGACCCATTATCGGCTGACGCAAATGATGATTTTGGTTTTACAACAACAATTGACTTTTTTACGGACTCTAAGTCATATAATCCAGCGACGGGACAAGATGAATAATTATGAGCAAATTAGAAGATAGTGTAAATGAAATTTTAGGATTAGAACCTAAAAAAGAAAAAGAGATATCTGTTACAGACTTTGAACAACCAAAAGCCGTTGTTAGAAAAGTAGATGAAAGTAAAGGTGACATTGATAATGATTATGATTATAGTAGAGAAAATTATTATAATCTAATTGAAAAAGGTCAACAAGCA
>Ga0222713_10001130_pt1 | contig 30611 bp, 9 predicted proteins | sample C33_649DmetaG_FD_165061 | JGI IMG/M metagenome (GOLD analysis project Ga0222713, IMG submission 165061) | Estuarine water microbial communities from San Francisco Bay, California, United States - C33_649D | ecosystem: Environmental > Aquatic > Marine > Unclassified | place: USA: California... | reverse complement strand
ATGAGTCTGGTAATTACACAGTTGATCCTTTTGTTTTGACTTTGGAAGAAGAATATGCAAATCGTGCAAACAATAATTATGCTGACCCAAATTATTTCAGTGTAATTTTGGATCCAGGTAAAGCTTATGTTGCAGGCCATGAATTTCAAACTATTGCACCTACTAAGTTAGGTGTTTATCGTGGTCGTGCTACAGCGAACGTATCAGACTATGATATTCCTACAAATTATTCTAGTTATGTTGTTGTTGAGAATGTTCAAGGTACAACAAACTTAGACATTACTACATTTCCAACTTTAGATATTCATTGTGTACCAAAACAATATATCGATAAGAGTGGTACAGTATATTACAATTCTACAAAAATTGGTACTGTTCGTGTCAACAACATGAAGTATCATGGTGCAACGTCTACAACATTAGGTACATCACACACTCATAGATTGAATCTATTTGAAGCAAACACCACACCAATCATTGGTAATCTTGCTTCAAGTGGCCACACCTCAGCAAATGTTATATTGCCTACTGCATGGTGTACAACATTGCAAGCCAACTCATATCAAGGAATGTATTTCCACATCACTGATGGTGCTGGTAGAGATTTGGCTCCAATTCGAATCGAATCTTCTGGTTCAAACTTCATTAGATTAGATTCAAGTTTATCATTTACTCCAGCTGCAAATGCTTTCACAATTGAATCTGGATTCAGTGGTGCTGAATCATTGGTGATTCGTTCTGGTGGTGCATTGCTTTGGGGTGCCGATGTTAATGCTGAATCTAGAGATTCTACAGGTGATGCATATATTACCGAGAAAAACAAAGACAGTTTGTTATTCCCAATTCCTTTTGAAGCTTTAAAAGAAGGAACAATTACAAATTTTGATTTCTTTGCTAATAAAGTTTACTCCAACAAATTGTCTGATGGTGGTGGTGTAATTACAATCTCCACAGTTGGTACAGATACATTCGCATTTGCTGGTTCTGGTGGTACTTTAGGTGACACCGCAATTTTAGAAAATATTGTTTGTTTAGTTCGTTCTGATACTTCTGCAACAAATGCTGCATCAGGTATTGCTGGAAACACTATCTTATCTTTGGCTAATAACTTATTTACTGTTGTTGCTGTTGATAGTACAACAATTCAAGTTGATTTGAATACTCCTGCTGTACGTTGTGATTTCATTATCAAAACTAAAGTAAATCAAGCTGAAGATGGTACCAATGGTGCAGTTAGAACAAAATCACTGTTCCCTGCGAACGATTATTTTCACACAAGAGTTCCATACATTTTAGATGACGTTGATGCTTTAAATGTTGGTAACACAGGTACGGTTACCGCTATTACTGGCGGTTATGTTTTCCCAACTATTGGTGTGACACACTATGATTTTTCATCTGTTGGTGGTTCTTTTCCATTGAATCAATTGAAAACTCCTGGTGTTCCGGTTAGTTTGCAAGTTGCAGACGTTTATGAAATTGTTAAGATCATTGATTCCAAAACAAATACTGGCAACATTACAATGTCAATGTTGACTGATCCAACACACGATGTAACAGACCATTATGAGTTGGACAATGGCCACAGAAAAACACACTACGACCATGCTTCTATTAGATTGAAGCGTGGTTACAGTTCACCAACTGGTTCATCATTGATGATTCAGTACAAATATTTCAATCACGGTAGCGCACCATCTCCACAAAATAATGGTTTGTTTACTGTTGATTCATATACTGGTTCAACTAATTTGACATACAATCAACTACCAAAATTCTTCAATCGTGAAGATGGTAGAATTGTTTCAGCTCGTGCTGCATTGGATTTTAGACCAACAAGAGATGTTGCAAGCACAACATTAACCGGTGCAGTCAATCCTGATCCAGATTCATTAGCAGAATTGTCATTTGAATATTATTTACCAAGGATTGACCAGGTTGTTGTTAAACCATCACAAGAAATTTCCATTATCAGTGGTAAACCTGCTGTAATTCCAGTTGCACCACCAGTTGGTCCGGAGGACTTACACCTATACACAATGTATGTTCCAGCATACACGGAAAGTGTAAAAGACATTCGTGCCGACTTTAAGAATAATAAACGTTACACGATGAAGGATATTAGTTCGTTTGACACTAGAATTCGAGGCCTTGAATATTATGTGTCTTTGAATACATTAGAAAAGAATGCCAATGATTCTAAAATCTTAGATGCAACTGGACTCGAAAGATCCAAGTATGGTATTCTAGTTGATAATTTTGGTGATAATGGTGTACAAGCAACATATGGTGATGCTGGTTTTGATAATCGTTGTATGGTTGATAATGGTTTATTGAAACCTGCTGCTTTGATGCGTACAGTGAAGATGCTTTGGAATGAAGCCGCATCTTCTGGTTCTTATCGTGCCATTGGTTCTGGTGATAAACGTTCATTGATGATGGACTATACATCTTTACCATTTGCACAACAAGATTCTGCAACGAAAACTGTAGGTGTAGCAAGTGCATTGTATGGTGCATTTAGAGGTAACATGAAGTTGTTCCCAGAGTATACAGCAGAAGCTGATACAGATTCAACAGCTAAAGTCACGTTAAATTCTTTACAAGGTATCGAAAACCCATTCAACTTTATTAATGATGCATTTAGATATTTGTCTGATGCGAACCCTGGTTGGGTAAACGATGCAAATAATCCTTTTGCAAAAGTTATTGACTCTAAGTGGTTCGAAAGTGCTTCTGAAACATCCGACACTAAAGTCACTAGTGGCGGTATTGGTTACGATTTAAAAGGCGCAGATTTTGGTAATTTACAAACTACCACAAATAGTGTTTACATTAAGAGTGGTGCTCAATACACATTACAACAAATTGCAAAGCCAACTGCAAGTACTGTTGACGTTGGTACATATGTTACCGATGTTTCAATTAATCCATACTTAAAGCCAAAAGCAATTTCTTTTGTTTGTAACTCTTTACGACCAGATAGTAATTATTTTGCTTTCTTTGATGGTGTTTCCGTAAACAATTATGTTGTTGTTCCTAATAGAATTACAACAACTATATCTCTTTCTACAAATGGTTTTCAGCCTGGTGAAATAGCAGTTATTGCGAATAATCAAGGTGAAGCTGCAACATTCATAACAAATTATAAAGCTCGTTCAGGAACTTATAAGACAGTTAGAATTGTTAATGCTGATGTTGGAAGAAACGTGTCATTGGTCAACGAATCTGGTCAATCATTGCAAGGTAAATATTTGAGAGGTGTTAACTCCGACTCACTACGTTATATTGAGACATTGGAAGAACACAAATCTGGAGTAACACGTTCTGTTGGTGCAACAACAATTACTTTGGCTTCTGATGCTCCATCATTTAACATTGCAGCTTCAGCAAATACAAATGTTCTATATTTGGTAAGGTCTATTGGAACAGATAGTGATGAAAAGGCAGGTATATTAGAAAATGCAACTTCAGGTGCGACTGTATCTGGTGCAACATTCAACATTATTGCCTACGATACAACAACAAAAATTGCTACTATACAACAAACAACATCAGCAACACAGAGAAGTTTAAATTGGACATATTCTCTAGGTTCAAATAAATCTACATCTACTGGTGATGTTGGTGGTGTTTTGTATCCACCTAAAGCAACATTTAGAACCGGTGAACGTGTATTGCGTATTACCGAATCTTTCAATAATACTTACGACAAAGATGCAATTTCATTTACAGAAACATCTTACGTTTCTTCTGGTGTTGCTCTTAAGAAAACAAATTTAATTGACACAGTTTATAACTTTGCTACTTCATCTAAGTTTACTGGTGAAACTACATCTAAAGTTCTTTCAAGTCAAACAACATCTTCAGTTCTAACAAGTACTGGTTACAATCCACCGCCAGCGGCTGAAAATCCAACACCGGCTGCAGTTGTGGATCAAGCAGTAGTTACAAATGTAATTTCTACTGCTGTGGATGATCCATTAGCACAAACATTCTATGTTGATCCTGAAAAGTATCCATTAGGTTTGTTTGCTGAAAGTATCGATCTATTCTTTAGTGCCAAAGATGATACATTACCTGTTACTGTTCAAATTCGACCAACAGTTAATGGTGCTCCATCAGCAGATTTCTGGTATCAAGAATCTGTATCGACAAAATATCCAAGTGAAGTTAATGTTTCTTCTACACCAAGTGTTGATGTTGCATCTACTGCAACGAAGTTTACATTCCCATCACCTGTATTCTTAAAACCAGGTTTATATGCGGCAGTTATTTTGTCTAGCAGTCCAGACTACTTAATGTGGGTTGCTGAAAAAGGTGCATTGACAACAGCTAATAAAACTGTTTCACAAAACCCATATGTTGGTACTTTATACAAATCACAAAATTCAATGGAATATGTTCCATTCTTAAACGAAGATTTGATGTTTACGTTGAATCGTTGTAAGTTTGTTACTGGTACATCTGCATACTTTAGTTTAGATTCAGAGAAGCCACCAAAAACATATTACATAGACAAATTTAGATTGTTGGAAACATCAATCAAACCGGCTTCAGATTTCCCTGTTGCATCAAACTACTATTTTGTTTCAACACCAATTAATGGTGCCAAAGAAACTCAATATAGAAGTTTGATTCCACAAATGAAATATGATTGTGGTTTGGATAGTAAGTACACACTTGGTTCCAGAAGAAAAGAGTTGGTCGATAAGGGTGACTTTACTGTTAAATACCAAATCTCAACCAACACAGATACTATTTCTCCAATCGTATCTTTAGAAAGTTTACACCTAAACGTTTGGGAAAACTTTATTGATAACGCTGAAATCAATGCTGAAGATTTTAATATCATCAGTCCTGGTGCAGGTTATGCCAACTCAAATACGATTGTTATCAATTCATCAACAGGTGAAGGTGCAACAGTTTATATGTCTTGTGATGGTGTAAAAGGTAATGTTCTTTCTATGAATGTTGCTTCAACAGGTTTTGGCTATTTGGATGATTTCACAATTTCTTATCCAAATGCAAACACTACCGCAAACGTAACTTCGAATGCAAGTATTGTTTTGAATTCTGAATTTGATAGTACTGCTGGTCCTTGTTTGGCCAAGTATATCACTAAACCAGTTGTTCTTGCTGATGGATTTGATGCTGGTGATTTGCGTGTTTATTTGGCCGTTAATAGACCATCAGGCACTGATGTTACCGTATTCTATAAGTTATTGTCGTCTTCAGATTCTACCTCATTCAAAGATAGAAGATATCAGAAGATGGAATGTTTCAATCCAACAACAAGTATTTCAGTAACTGATTCGGACTTCTTTGAATTTGAATTTAGACCATCATTAACTGCCGATGCTGCAACGTATACATCTGATAATGGTGTAACGTATGATACCTTTAAAACATTCTCAGTTAAGATTGTTATGACTTCATCAGATCCATCAGTCGTTCCGTCTATCAAAGACCTACGAATCATTGCTTTGCCAGCAGGTTGATATGATGCAAGTTAAAGTTGAAGGAACAAACTACGTTAAGGACATGGGCAACAAAGCCCTCCTTAACACGAATAAAAATGCTATCCTAGAAAATGAAGCTAGGAAGAAAATACGACAAAATTTATTGTCTAAAAATGATGAAATAAATACATTAAAAGAACAAGTATCTTCGATGAATGATGACCTTAGTGAAATTAAAAACTTGTTAAAAACATTACTAGAAAAAAAGAGTTAAAGGTTAACGATGCCAACGTCTACTATCCCAACAATTGCCAGAAGCGATACCATTGACCAGTGGAGAATCCAAACCAACAAATCAGCAACAGATTTGAATGATTTGGGATTCTTCACATACGAGAAAGACCAAGGTCAATTACTCATTTCCAACACAGCAAATGTGTCTATTACGGCATCAGGTACACCACTGTCTGTGGCAAACAATGTACTCTTTCAAAGTAACTTAACTCTTGCCAACAACATGTTTTTGGGTGTTGTCGGTGCGGCAACAGGTAACCTAATCTCTGGTGGAACAATTCGTATAACAGGTCCAGGAACAGCGTTAAACGTAGCCAATAACGTCTTGGTTGGTGCGGATGTTCAAGTTGTTAACAATGTATATGTGCAGAACATTACTGCAAACGGCAACGTGTCAGTTACCCGAAATATTACAAGTGCGGGCATTTTGAGACTTTCTGGTTTGGCAAATGTAATGTATGTCAATACCGGTACGGCAACTATCAATCGTGTATTGAGCACTTACATGTATGCAGATGATGTGTTTACTGCAAACTTAACCGCTGCTGTGGCCACAATTGGTGTATTGAATTATTTGCCATATGCAAACATTGGTACAATCGATAACAATCTATTGAATTCTAATGATATCAATTCAAACACATTAGATACAACATATGGTAATGTTACTGTATTGGTTGCAAGAACTTCTGCAAACTTAGTTACATTAACATCAAACGTTTCAACAATCAATAATGGCACTGTTCAGAATTTAGTTTCCACAAATTCAACAATTACAAATGGTACTGTGATTAATGGTAACGTTGTTACATTGTCATCTAATGTTGCCACAATTAATACATTAACTGCATTAGTTGGAACCACAATCACTGGCAATGTTGTGACACTTACCTCAAATGTTGCAACAGTTAATACTGGTACAATACAAACATTGTTATCAAGTAATGCTAATGTTACGAATGCTTCAATTACATATTTGTCGTCTTCAAATACAATTACAGCCAACACATTAATTTCAAATAACATTGAAGTTTCCACTGCAAATGCTGCATGGATTAATGTATCAAATAATTTGAGTGTTAAAACTGGTGGTGCAATTCGTGTTTATGCAAATACAGTAGAAGATGAAGTATTAACAGTTGATGGTAAAACAACTCTGCAAACAACATATATTCGTGGTAACATTGCCGTTGAAGGTACATGGACTGCGTTAGGTAACGTTGAGTATGAAGTTAGTGAATTTACATTAAATGCAAACACACCAACAAATGCTGATGCAACAATTCGTAACAATCGTGTTGTTGGCACAGATGCTTTGATTCGTTGGGACGAAACAGATGACCAATGGAAAGTTTCTAAAGGTAATACATACTCAAGTTTGTATGGCATTTTGGATGCAAGTTTCTTAAATGCAACAGTAACAAGTAATAGTACCGCAAACGTTGCTACACCAAGTGCGGTTAAGGCTGCATATGATACCGCAGTTGTTGCTGGTGGTTATGGCAACAGTGCTTATACTTTGGCCAATACTGCCAATCAAACTGCAACATCAGCTTCTTCATATGCCAATGGTGCATTCACTGCCGCAAACACTGCAAATACATTTTTAATCATCACATCAGCAATTGTTGGTAATGTTGCAAATCTTGCTTTGAATTTGGCAACAACCGCAAATGCAAACTCCAATTTGGCATTCTTTCATGCTAATGCTGCTTTTACTTTAGCTAATACAGTTTCTGCTGGTTCGGTTGATAATTTTGCAAGAGAAAATGGCAACAGTGCAAATACATTGGCTACAACTGCAAACAATAATGCAAGGTCCGCTGGTTCTTATGCCAACAGTGCATTTGAGGTAGCTAATACGGCATTAAATAATGCTTCAATTGCTTTCAATTTGGCAGAAACAGCAAACACTAATGCTGCGTTAGCTAACGTTGCAGCTGCTTCTGCAAATACATTAGCTGGTAGTGCTTGGACATTAGCTAACGTTGCAAATACAACAGCAACATTAGCGACAACACTTGGCAATGGCGCATTACTAAAAACATCTGCATCATCACAAACTATTGCCAGTGATTTAACAATTAATGGTGATGTAACGTTTCCAAATGCAAAACGATTAATTAGTTATAATGCTTTCATTTCTGGTGATATTCGTGCGAATGGCAACTTCGTAGTAGTCAATAATGGATTGTTAGACACATCTGGTCCAACACAACCTGGTGGTATCAGAGTTAAACGTGGTACATCAACTGACGCTTATATTAGATGGAATGAGAGTGTAAGTCCTCCAAGATGGCAATACAGTGATAACGCTGGTAACTTTACAGATTTTAATGCTGCAAGTTTATTGGCTTCAAAAGCAACTAACATTGCTGGTGGAAGTGGATTTAGAATTCCATATCAATCTGCAGCTGACACAACAACTTTTATTGATGCACCAAGTGTTGGTGATAGATTCTTACAATGGACAGGTTCAGCATTTGCTTGGTCTTCAGTTACTCCTAATTTGACGAATTTGAGTGCAAGTAACTTAACTTCAGGTACAGTTCCATCAGCCAGAATGTCTGGTTCTTATGCAATTGATATTAGCGGTAAGGCATCAACAGCTGGCAATGCTGATACTGTTAGTAATGGTGTTTATACAACTCAGAGTTATTCTAATCCATCTTTTATTTCAAGTTTAGCATATAGTAAATTAACTGGTGCACCAACTATACCAACAAATACAAATCAGTTAACTAACGGTGCTGGATTTGTTACCGGCACTCCATGGACTTCATACGGTTATTTAACATCGGCTGTCACATCAGTATCAACAGGAAATGGTTTGAGTGGTTCAATTACTTCCACTGGCACATTAACTATGAGTGGTTCTTACACCGGCACCTTTTCGGTTACTGGTTCAATCACTTCTAGTGGTAATGTTACTGCTTTCTCTGATAGAAAACTTAAAGATAACCTTGAGAAAATTGGTGATGCTCTTGCAAAAGTTAGACAAATTACTGGTTATACATATAACAGAAAAGACCTCTCCGATAAAGCAAAGAGACATACTGGTGTTATCGCTCAAGATGTTGAAGTAGTTTTACCTGAAGCTGTTGAAGAACACAATGGAATTAAAGGTGTTGCTTATGGTAATATGATGGGACTAGTTTTTGAAGCTATTAAAGAGTTAGACGATAAATTAGAGGAAATCAAGAAACAACTGAACAAATAAAACTTATTGTGCCCCTATTCATTATAAATAAGTAAAAGTAAGGAGTTTCTTGTGGCTGAATTTGTAGAACTAACCATCGATCAAGGTGCAACATTTAATACTGTCATTACTGTCAATGACGGTACCGGCGTAGGTCAAAACCTTGTTGGTTATATTGCTCGGTCACAAATGAGGAAATCATATTATTCCTCTTCAAAAAGTTCATTTAATGTAACGGTTTCAACACCAAATATTGGTGAAATTACCATGGCCATGACTGCAGCCAATACTGCAAATCTTACGCCTGGTAGATATGTTTATGATGTAGAAATTGATAATAATTCTGGAGAAGTTACCAGAATTTTTGAAGGTATCATAACCGTTCTACCTAACGTAACGAGATAAAAATGGCAATACAAGTACAAGTAAAACCACAAAAAACAACCATTTCATCTGTAACAGTTGCACGAACAGCAAATATCAATTTGTCACAGTTAAACAACGTTGAAACACAAGGTGCCTTAGATGGCCAAGTGTTGACATATGAAGCTGGTTCAGGAAAATATGTTGTCAAGGATGTTCCCACAGTTAGAGGCGGTACATTCTAAGTGTCAACGATAATCATAACCAAATATTCGGTATCTAATACCGCACCAACTCCAGGACTATTAGACACTGGTGAATTTGCATATTCGTTTGTTTCCAATAAGATGTTTATTGGTAATGCAAATGGTTCTTTTGATATTATTGGTGGCAAACACTATATTGATTTAATCGATGAACGTACTAGCAATGTAAGTGCTAATACTCTTGTTAAACGTGACGCAAATGGGAACATTAGTGCTAACACATTTATTGGTAATTTACGAGGTACTGCAAACACTGCGAATACATTTGCAAGTCCAGTTCACTTAAATTTTTCTGGTGACTTGAGTGGTAATGTTATAGTTGGTGATGGAGATGAATATCCAGCAGTAGACATTTATTTAACTGACATTATTACTGGTGGAATTTATGGTAATGCCACTCATATACCAATTATTTCTGTTGCTTCTTCTGGTAGAGTTATCAATGTTAACACAGTACAAATTACAACACAAGATAGTTTTGACAAAGCAAATTCAGCTGCCAATACGGCAAATGCCGCTTTTGCGGCTGCCAATGTTTTAAATCCAACCAGTGTACTAACAATATCCAATACAGCCAATGCAGCATTGGCTTTGGCAAATTCTTCTTATATACATGTTAACAGTGTATATGATTTAGCAAACACAATTAACACCAACGCATTATCTGCCGGTGTTTATGCTAATGCAGCTTTCTTGGCTGCAAACAATGCAGTTGATCCTTGGGTACGTGCGGCCGCTAATAGTGCAAGTTCTTATGCTAATGGTGCTTTTGCAGCTGCCAATCTATCTGCAAATATTGCGGCAACAGCCAACACACAAGCAAATCTTGCTTTCAATACGGCACAAGAAACATCAAATTTAGTAATATCTTTATCAAATACGATATCGATTGTTTCAAATTCAGCAACGCTGGCATACAACACCGCACAAAATAGTGCGACTGATATTGTTAATGCTGGTTCATATGCCAACTCTGCGTATGTACATGCTAATGCAGCCTTTGCAAATTCAAATACAAAACTATCTACAACTGGTGGTACAATTTCTGGCAGTTTAGTTGTTACAGGTAATTTAACTGTAACTGGTAATTTAACTTACGTTGATTCGAATCAGTTAAACATTGGTGATAACATCATCACATTGAATGCTGACTTAGGACAATCTGCTACTCCAACACAGAATGCTGGTATTGAGATTGAACGTGGTATTGAACCAAATGCAGCTATCACTTGGGATGAAACTGGTAATAGATGGTTATACAGTGACGGCAATAGCGCTATTCAAATTGGTGCTGCAAGTGCTGGTGACTATGCCAACTCAGCATACTTACAAGCTAATGCGTCATTTGCTGTTGGTTCTGTTGTAACAATTCACGCAGAAGCGGCTTTTGCTAGAGCTAATCTTGCCAACAATAGAGCAGTTGTTTCTGGTAACTATGCTAACGCTGCATACACTCAGGCAAATACTCCGAGCTTTGTTGCTAACTCAGCTTGGTCACACGCTAATGCAGCTTTTGAGGCTGCAAATACTTTAAGTCCTACATTTTCTCAAGCGGCTTTCAACCAAGCAAATACTGCAAATACAATTGCGGCCACGGCTGACCAACGTGCTATAACTTCTGGTTCATATGCTAATTCAGCATTTATAAAAGCAAATACAGTAACGTTAGCTTACAATCACGCAAATGCTGCTTTTATTCAAGCAAATACTGGTGTACAGTCTTCACAATTTGCAAATGCGGCTTTTTCTCAGGCTAATACTGCAACATTAATTGGTTTGGCTGCATACGCAAAAGCAAACTCAGTTATTGATTTAGCAACAGGTATTCAAGCTCTAAACCACGCCAATGGTGCTTTTGATGCAGCTAATATATCATTCACTATTGCAACTAGTGCTTTTGCATATGCTAATAGTTTGTCAGTTACTGCTGTTGATACATTCGCTAGAACACATACAAATTCAGCATTCGAAAATGCAAACACAGTTGGTCGTTATGCAAATGCGGCTTATGTTCAAGCCAATTCTGCAACATCTGCAGCTTCTCAAGCAGACCAACGAGCTGTTACTAGTGGTGATTATGCCAACTCTGCTTTTATTACTGCTAACACAAAACTATCTGCAGCTGGCGGCACTGTATCTGGTGACTTAACAGTTTCTGGTAACTTAACCGTTTCTGGCACTTCTGCACGATTGAGTGTTCCAACATTGACTGTTGAAGATTCGATTATTGATATTAGTGCAGAAACAATTGGAACACCAACGCAAAACTCCGGTATTCGTGTTATTCGTGGTGATGAAAATCCAGTATTGCTTCGTTGGAATGAACTGGTAAAATCTTGGCAATTTACGAATGATGGTGTTTTATACTCCAACATTGCATCTTCAGCTGCAGAATCATATGCTAACGTTGCATATTTACATGCAAATGCGGCTTACATTCAGGCCAATACTCCTAGTCATACTGCCAACTCTGCTTCTGTTTATGCCAATGCGGCATATAATCAAGCAAACGTAACGACTTTACATGCTAATGCCAGTTATATACAGGCAAATACTGGAACACAGTATGCACAGTCAGCTGGTGTTTATGCCAATGCAGCTTTTGAAGCTGCTAACACAGCAGACCAAAAAGGTGTAAGTGCTGGTTCATACGCTAATGCAGCTTATGCTTTTGCTAATGTTATTGCATCTGGTTCAGCAACTGCTGCGTTTAATCACGCAAACTCCGCATATGACCATGCTAATACTAAGTTTGCTTCTGCTGGTGGTACAATTTCTGGTGACGTATCTGTTACTGGTAATTTCACTGTTTCAGGCACAACAAGTTACATAAACACAGAACAAGTTAATATTGCTGATAATATTATTAACTTGAATTCTGACGTTGGCCAGTTTGATTTACCTTCACAGAGTGCTGGTATTTCCGTTGAACGTGGTTCTTCTGCGAATGTTGCATTGTTGTGGAATGAAGTAACCGATAAGTGGACATTTACAAATAACGGATCCAACTATTTAAATATTGGAACTGATGCAGCTGAGTCTTATGCTAATGGTGCTTTCGCACAAGCAAACACTGCCAACACTAATGCGGCAACTGCTGACCAACGAGCTGTTACTAGTGGTGATTATGCTAATGCAGCTTTTACACAAGCAAACACTGCCAATACTAACGCAGTTACGGCAGATCAACGTGCTGTAACTTCTGGTTCATATGCCAACTCTGCCTACACATTAGCTAATACTGCTGACCAAAGAGCTGTTACATCTGGTGATTATGCTAACTCATCTTTTATTGCGGCCAATACTGCAGATCAAAAGGCAGTATCTGCTGGTTCATATGCTAACTCCGCTTACTTACACGCTAATGCTTCTTTTGTTGCAACAAACACAACAAATCAACAATCAGTAACTTCCGGTTCTTACGCTAATTCTGCTTACAGTCAAGCAAACACCGCTACAACAAATGCCGCAACGGCCGACCAACGTGCCGTAACATCTGGTGTATATGCTAATGTTGGATACACTCACGCCAATGCGGCGTTTGTTGCAGCTAATACGGCAGATCAAAGAGCTGTTACATCTGGTGATTATGCCAATTCTGCATACGTTCAAGCAAATACTGGAACACAGTATGCAACATCAGCTGGTTCATATGCTAACTCTGCATACACTAATTCCAATGTAGCAAGTCAACGTGCAGTAACATCTGGTGCATACGCTAACGCAGCTTACACTCAAGCAAATACTGGAACACAGTATGCAACAAGTGCTGGTGTATACGCTAATGCAGCTTTTGACCACGCCAATACTAAATTTGCTTCTGCTGGTGGTTCAATTACTGGTGACGTTGATATTACAGGTAACTTAAACGTTTCTGGTTCAACAACATATTTAAATACACAACAACTTAATATTGGCGACAATATTATTAATTTGAATGCTGACTTACCACAATTAAGTTTGCCTTCTGAGAGTGCAGGTATTTCCGTTGAACGTGGTGTATCTGCAAACGTATTAATTTTGTGGAATGAAACTACAGACAGATGGACATTCACAAACGATGGCACAAACTATCGTAACATTGGTTCTGATTCTGGTGAGACATATGCAAATGCTGCTTTCTCACAAGCAAACACTGGTACAGAAATTGCACTTACTGCTGGTGATTATGCCAACTCGGCATTCTTAGCCGCAAACGTTGCTGACCAAAAAGCAGTATCTGCCGGTTCATATGCCAACTCAGCGTACACTAATTCTAACGTTGCAAGTCAGAGAGCTGTTACATCTGGTTTATATGCCAATTCGGCTTATTTACATGCTAATGCGGCTTACATTCAGGCTAATACTCCAAGTTTTACGGCCAATTCTGCCAGTTCATATGCCAATGGTGCGTTTGATGCCGCAAATACGGCCGATCAGAAAGCAGTTTCTGCTGGTGTTTATGCTAATACTGCTTACTTACATGTCAATTCTGCATTCACATTATCAAATACTGCAAACCAAACTGCAACAGCCGCAAGTTCTTATGCCAATTCTGCATATAACTTAGCAAATACAATTGCTTCTGGTTCAGCAGCTGGTGCTTACTTACACGCTAATGCTGCTTATGTTCAGGCAAATACTGCATATGCTGATGCAACAGCTGCAGGTTCATATGCTAATTCTGCTTATACATTATCCAACACCGCAAATCAGAGAGCTCTGACTGCAGGTTCATACGCTAACTCTGCATATGTTCAAGCAAATACTGGTACTCAATATGCACAAGCCGCAGGTGACTATGCCAACTCAGCATACTTACATGCAAATGGTTCTTTCATTGCTGCAAATACTGCCGATCAAAAAGCAGTATCTGCTGGATCTTATGCCAACTCAGCATATACATTATCTAATACTGCAAATCAAACTTCTATTTCTGGTAGTTCTTATGCCAATAGTGCTTTTGTTGCGGCTAATACAGCTGACCAAAAGGCAGTATCAGCAGGTCTATATGCTAATTCAGCATATGCATTAGCTAATACATTAGTATCTGGTTCAATTGATGGATATGCAAGACCACATTCTAATAGTGCTTTTGATGCAGCTAATACCGCTGACCAAAGAGCAGTAACTAGTGGTTCATATGCTAACTCTGCATATGCATTAGCTAATACAAAATACTCAGCTTCTGGTGGTACAATCTCTGGTGATGTAACAGTTACTGGTAACTTGATAGTTTCTGGTAATGTTGTAACGATTAGTGCAACAAACCTAAGCGTTGAAGATAACATGATTTATCTTAACGCTAACAATACTGTTGCTAATCCTGATATTGGTATTGCTGGTAACTACAACGATGGCACTTACCATCATACTGGTGTCTTTAGAGATGCATCAGATGGAACTTGGAAATTCTACTATAACTACTCTCCAGAACCAGATGCATCACCATACATTGATACATCACATGCTACATTTAGAATTGCTAATCTAACTGCAAATCTAATTACAGATGTGGCGTTTATTCGTGGTTTTGATCCGATATCTTATACATCTGGTGCATATGACGTTGCGAATGCTGCTTCATCATATGCTAACAGTGGTTTTGTAAAAGCTAATACTGCTGACCAAAGAGCTGTTACATCTGGTGATTATGCGAATTCTGCATACACACAGGCCAATACAGGTACTCAATATGCGACAAGTGCAGGTGTATATGCCAATACATCATATCTACATGCCAACGCAGCTTATATTGCAACAAATACTGCAACGCAATTTTCACAATCTTCAGGTGCATTCGCTAATGCAGCTTACGCAGCCGCAAACACCGCAGACCAGAAAGCAGTTTCAGCTGGTGTATATGCCAATGCAGCTTTCAGTAAGGCAAATACTGGTGTAACTGATGCCGCTACGGCAGATCAAAAGGCAGTGTCTGCTGGTGAATATGCAAACGCATCTTATATCCAAGCAAATACTGCAACAACAAATGCTGCTCAAGCTGACCAACGAGCTGTTACTTCTGGTGTCTATGCCAACGCTTCTTATATTATTGCTAACACTGCCAATCAACGTGCAGTAACTTCTGGTGTATATGCGAATTCAGCTTACTTACACGCTAATGCCAGTTTTGTTCAAGCCAATACTGCAGATCAGAGAGCTCTAACTGCTGGTGATTATGCAAATGCCGCATTTACTCAGGCCAATACAGCAACATCTGATGCCGCAACTGCAGACAGTAAAGCGCTCACTGCAGGTTTCTTTGCGAATGCTGCATTTGGTAGAGCTAATACTGCAAACACTAATGCTGCAACTGCTGACCTAAAAGCAGTAATTTCTGGACTATTTGCCAACGGTGCATATGGTGCCGCAAATACAGCTTATGTACATGCCAATTCTGCTTACGAATTAGCAAATACTTTAATATCAACTTCTGTTGATTCATACGCAAGACCACATGCAAATGCAGCTTATGTTGCGGCTAATACGGCAGATCAAAAGGCAGTCTCTGCTGGTGTTTATGCTAATGCTTCTTATATTCAAGCAAACACGGGAACACAATATGCAACGAGTGCTGGCTCTTATGCTAACTCTGCATATTCACAGGCAAATACTGCAACATCTAATGCTGGTTCAGCACAATCTGATGCAACATTAGCTGGTATTTTGGCAGCTGCAGCTTACAATCAAGCAAACACACTTACTGGTTTTGTGGCCAGTGCGTCTTCTTATGCCAATGGTGCATTTGCGGCCGCAAACACCGCAGATGCAAAATCTGTAATTTCAGGAGGTTACGCCAATTCAGCTTACAGTCAAGCAAATACGGGCACTATACTTGCACAGGCAGCATATAATTCTGCCAACACAATTATAGCAGATTCTCTGGCATTCTCAATTGCACTCGGATAAATAAATTATTCAAGAGGTTATACATGGCAAACAGTTTTAAAAATAGTTTAGTACAAGCAGTTGGAACAGCAGCAGTTAACGTATATGCATCTGGCATTGGCGTACAATCTACTGTTATTGGTTTTACAATATCAAATGTAACATCGGCCGACATTACTGCAAATGTAACAGTACATTCTGGTGGTAATACTTCATATATGGTCAAACAAGCAACAATCGAACCTGGGAGTTCCATGGTTCCTGTTGGTCAACTACAAAAATTAGTATTAACTAATGGTGATTATCTAAGAGTTCAAACCAACACACCATCATCAGCAGATGTTATTTTAAGTGTGCTTGAAATAAGTTAAAGACATGACAATAAATTACCTAGGCGATCAAGCTAAGAGTCAAGCAAAAAGAGTATCGAATACAGCCAATTCTGCTTTTGTTGCGGCCAATACGGCTGACCAAAAAGCAGTTTCAGCTGGTGTATATGCCAATTCGGCATATGCGTTCGCTAACACAATTGCTGGAGGTTCAGCTGCTAGTGCATACTTACACGCCAATTCATCATACGTTCATGCAAATGCTGGATTTAATGAAGCGAATACTGCAACTCAATATGCACAATCCGCTGGTGTATATGCTAATGCTTCATATACATTAGCTAATACAAAATACTCATCTTCTGGTGGTACAATCTCTGGTAATGTTGTAGTTACAGGTAATTTAACTGTATCTGGTGCAACAACAACTGTAACATCTGAGATTGTTAAGATTGCAGACAACACAATTGATTTAAATAGTAACTTCGAATCTGGCACTCCAACTGAAAACTCTGGTATACGTGTCATCCGTGGTGATGAATTACCTGTTCAATTCCGTTGGAATGAAGCAAATGATAACTGGGAATTCACTAATGATGGTACAAACTTTCGTTACATAGCTTCAATATCTGCAGAGTCTTATGCTAATGGTGCTTTTAGTGCCGCAAACTCAGCATCATCTTATGCTAATGGTGCTTTTGTTGCAGCCAACACTGCTGACCAAAAGGCTGTGTCTGCTGGTTCTTATGCCAATTCAGCATATGCCAAGGCTAATAGTAGTGTAAATTTTTATGGTAACTCTGGTGTAGATGGATTTGGTTTAGGTGGCAGTTTCTCCGTACTTGGCCAAAATGGTATTGTAACTTCTGGTGGCATTGGTGGCAACTTTTACATTAATGGTGAACAGATATTCACACACGCCAATGCAGCGTACAATTTAGCAAACACATTAGTATCGACAGCAATTGATTTATATGCTAGACCACATGTAAATGCCGCATTTATTCTTGCCAATACGAATGCAACAAATATAACCATTACTGGTTCATATGCTAATTCAGCATATTTACAGGCAAACACAGCTACAACTAATGCAGCTCAAGCCGACCAGCGTGCAGTAACTTCTGGCGCATACGCTAATGCATCATACATTCAAGCAAATTCTAGTTATTTACAGGCGAATGCTGCAACTATTAATGCAGCTGTTGCGGATCAAAAAGCAGTCACATCAGGCTTATATGCAAACTCAGCATATACACAGGCAAACGCATCATATACTCAAGCAAACACTGCTACGACAAATGCAGCTACTGCAGATCAGCGTGCAGTAACATCTGGTGTTTATGCTAATGCGGCTTTTGGTGTTGCCAACTCTGCATCATCTTACGCAAATGGTGCTTTTGTTGCAGCTAATACTGGTATAACAAATGCAGCGGCCGCTAGCTCTTTTGCTAACTCTGCTTTTATACATGCCAATGCATCATATCAATTCGCAAATACAATTGGTGGTGCAGTTAGAGGTACTTTCATTGCACGTAATTATGTAGCTGATGGTATAAATGTAAATTTTGAAGTATCTAATACCGCATCCGAGAGTAGTATATTTGTTACTCAAGATGGTGTTGTACAAGCTCCCTTTTCAGACTACATAGTTTATGGCACAACATTAACATTTACTCTTGTACCTGCAGCCAATGTTGACATTCAGATTAGAGAATTGTCTATTGCTGAAACTGCTGCTTCAGATAATGTTGCTAGAGGATTAATTTCTACAGTTAGTTCACATGCCAATGCAGCTTTCAATGTTGCAAATTCAGCATCTTCATCAGCTATTACTGCAGGTCTAGATGCAATCACTGCATCCAACTTGGCAAATACTGCCAACTTAAATGCAACATCTGCCGGTTCATATGCTAATTCAGCCTACGCATTAGCAAATACAATTGCATCTGGTTCAGCTGCTGGTGCTTTCTTACATGCTAATGCTGCTTATGATTTAGCTAACACAGCTTCAGTTAATGCATTGTCAGCTGGTTCATATGCAAATTCTGGTTATACAACAGCCAATACGGCCGCCCTAAATGCTTTATCTGCTGGTTCATATGCCAACGCATCTTATCTAACTGCCAACACAGCTTCGTTGAATGCACTCTCAGCTGGTTCATATGCGAATGGTGCTTTTGTTGCAGCCAATACGGCAGACCAGAAAGCCGTAACTTCTGGTGTTTATGCTAATGGTGCTTTTCTCTCCGCAAATTCAGCAGGTGTTTATGCTAATGCTGGTTTGTTGGCAGCCAATACTGCTGACGAAAAAGCAGTAATTGCTAGTTCATATGCGAACTCTGCATATACAACCGCAAATTCTAAACTGTCTTCATCTGGTGGTACAATTTCTGGTGACTTGAATGTCTCTGGTAACTTAACTGTATCTGGCCAAGTAACAACAATCAACACAGAAGTTATTGCTCTTGCTGATAACACCATTGATTTAAACAGTAATTTTTCAACAGGTATTCCAACAGAGAATGCTGGGTTAAGAGTTATTCGTGGTGATTCAACACCAACTCAATTACGTTGGAATGAAACGAATGACAAATGGGAATTTACAAACGATGGTTCTTCTTACAGCAATATTGGTTCAGCAGCTGCAGAATCATATGCTAATTCAGCCTACGCATTAGCAAATACGATTGCTTCTGGTTCAGCTGCTGGTGCTTACTTACATGCTAATGCTGCTTATGCACAGGCAAATATTTCTTCTCAATATGCAGTATCAGCTGGTTCTTATGCCAACTCTGCATACATTCAGGCCAATTCTAGTTACGTTGCGGCAAACTCTGCAAGCTCTTATGCCAACTCAGCATTCATAGAGGCAAACTCTAGTTACAACCAAGCAAATACTGCAACAACTAATGCATTATCTGCAAGTTCATATGCTAATTCTGCTTACATACAAGCAAACACAGCAAACCAAACGGCAATTGCGGCAAGTTCATATGCTAACTCTGCTTACATACAAGCAAACACAGCAAACACAAATGCGGCAACCGCAGACCAAAGAGCAGTAACGTCAGGTGTGTTTGCTAATAGTGCATATAGTTCTGCTAACTCAGCATCTAGTTATGCTAATAGTGCTTTTGCCGCAGCCAATACTGCTGACCAAAAAGGTGTGTCTGCTGGTGTTTACGCCAATAGTGCATATAGTTCTGCTAACTTAGCATCTAGTTATTCTAATAGTGCTTACTTGGCAGCTAATACTGCAGACCAGAAAGCAGTTTCTGCTGGTTCATATGCTAACAGTGCTTTCTTGGCAGCCAATACCTCCGACCAAAAAGCAGTAACTTCTGGTGTATATGCTAATGCAGCTTACACATTATCTAATACAGCAAATCAAACTGCAACTTCTGCTAGTGTCTATGCCAACGCAGCTTTTGCAGCTGCCAACTCAGCAGTGGATACATGGGTTCGAACAGCTGCAAACAACGCTTCGAATTACGCTAACTCAGCATATTCAACTGCCAACACGGCACTAATCAATGCTGGTACGGCTGACCAAAAAGCAGTAACATCTGGTTCATATGCCAACTCTGCATATGCTCAAGCAAACACTGGAACAATTTTAGCGCAAGCATCATTTGATTTAGCTAATTTATTATCTGGCGGTACTTCAACCGATGGTTTTGCTAGAAATGTTGCTAATGCCGCAAGTTCATATGCCAACTCAGCATTTGTTGCAGCTAATACTGCAGACCAAAAAGCAGTTTCTGCTGGTGTATACGCTAATGCAGCCTACACACAAGCTAATTCCAATTATACAAGTGCTGTCACTAAGTTGGTGGTTACATCTCCTGGCTTGTACTACAGTGTTGACCAATATTCAGGAAACAATCCTACAATATATGTTTCTGCCGGTGAAACAATAGCATTCTTTTTAGATAATGTATCTGGTCATCCGTTCATGTTGCGTGAATCAGCAGGTGGCACAAACTATAATACAGGTTTAACACACGTTTCTGTTAATGGTGTAGTATCAACAGGCTCTAGCGCCCAATCTCAAACCACTGGCACTATCTACTGGAAGGTGCCTTTTGATTTGGCTGGTTTGACTTATGTGTATCAATGCTCAGTACACTCAGGTATGGTTGGTAACATTGTTATTCAACAACCAGTTTCTCTTGTTGCATCTAATACCACATTAGCTTTTGCTCAAGCCAATGCCGCATTTGCAGCTGCTAACAATGCAGTAGATACATGGGTTCGTTCTGCTGCTAACTCTGCTTCCAATTATGCTAATGGTGCTTTCGTTGCAGCTAATACAGCTGACCAGAGAGCAGTTACATCTGGTACATACGCCAACTCAGCATACACTCAGGCCAATACAGCTGCAACGAATGCACTGTCTGCCGGTTCATATGCAAACTCTGCATATACATTAGCTAATACAACTGCACTAAATGCGGCAGCTGCATTTAATACTGCCAACACCAAGTTCAATTCTACTGGTGGTACAATCTCTGGTGATGTAACTGTTACTGGTAACTTAGTAATTTCTGGTAATGTAACAACAGTTTCTGCAAATAATTTAAGCATACAAGATAACATGATTTATCTGAATGCTAATAATACTGTTGCCAATCCAGATTTAGGTTTTGCTGGTAATTATAACGATGGTACGTATCACCACACTGGTGTGTTCCGTGATGCTTCCGATGGTACATGGAAGTTTTTCTACAACTACCAACCAGAACCAGACGCATCACCATATATCGATACCAATCACTCAACATTTAGAATTGCAAATTTAACTGCAAATCTAATCACTGATGTTGCTGTAATTCGTGGTTACGATCCAATCAACCACACAAATACGGCATATGCACACGCCAATGCTGCGTTTGCTTTTGCTAATACAGTTTCTTCTGGTACTGCCGTTGACTCTTGGGTTCGTGATGCCGCTAATGCAACTTCTAGTTATTCTAATAGTGCTTACTTGGCAGCTAACACTGCCGACCAGAAAGCAGTCTCTGCTGGTGTTTATGCTAATGCTTCATACACTCAGGCTAATACTGCAGTTACAAATGCTGGTTCAGCTAGTTCTTATGCAAATGGTGCTTTCGCTGCGGCTAATACTGCAGATCAACGTGCAGTTACAAGTGGTTCTTATGCTAATTCTGCATACAGTCAAGCAAACACTGCAGTAACCAATTCTTCTACTGCTGACCAGAAAGCAGTAACTTCAGGTGTTTACGCTAATGCAGCTTTTGAAGCTGCTAACACAGCAGACCAAAAAAGTGTAAGTGCTGGCACTTATGCTAATGCATCATTCACCTTAGCTAATACAGCCAATGTTACTGCAACTTCTGCTGGTGTGTATGCTAACGCAGCCTTTTTAGCTGCTAACACTGCAAATGTAAATTCTGTTTCTGCTAGTTCATACGCCAACTCAGCATACACACAGGCCAACACAGGTACAATACTAGCACAAGCATCTTTTGATTTGGCAAACTCATTATCTGGTGGTACTTCTACAGATGGTTTTGCTAGAAATTCTGCAAATGCTGCAAGTTCATATGCTAACTCTGCATACTTACAGGCTAATACAGCAAACACAACTGCTACTAGTTCTGGAGTATACGCTAATGCAGCTTTTGTAGCCGCAAATGCTTCTATCAACTTCATCACATTAGGCACTGCCAACTCTGCAGCTTCTTATGCAAATGGTGCCTTCGTTCAGGCAAATACTGCTGCAACAAATGCTGCTCAATCAGATCAACGTGCCGTAACATCTGGTGCATATGCTAACTCAGCATACATTCATGCTAATGCAGCCTTTGCAATTGCTAACTCTGGCGGTGGCGGTACTACCGACACATTTGCTAGAAATCAAGCTAATGCATCATACATTCATGCAAATGCAGCTTTTGCGGTTGCTAACTCTGGTGGCGGTGGTACTACCGATACGTTTGCAAGAATTCAAGCGAATGCTGCTTTTGATGCGGCCAATGCGGCATCTGGTGGTGCATTCAACTTAAGTGTTGCACTTGATTCTTTTGTTGCTGATGGAAACACAACAACATTTACACTTTCAACAACACCAGCAAATGAGAACTACACATTAATTACATTGAATGGTGTAACGCAACATAAGTCTGCATACACATTAACAGGCAACGTAATTACATTCTCTGAGGCGCCATCTACTAGTTTACCAATTGATGTTGTAACTTATTATGGTGTTCCAGATTCTGCTGGTTCTTATGCTAACTCCGCATTCCAAACTGCCAACTCCGCTGGTGCATATGCAAATGCAGCTTTTGCGGCAGCTAACAATGCAACAGACACATGGGTAAGAAACGCAGCTAATGCGGCTAGCTCTTATGCCAACTCATCATTCATTCAGGCTAATACTGCAGACCAAAAGGCAACAAGTGCTGGTGTTTATGCGAACGCAGCTTTCACAGCCGCTAATAATGCAACTGATTCATGGGTGAGAAATGCGGCTAACTCTGCATCTTCTTATGCCAACTCTGCGTTTGACTTGGCCAATACTGCAAATGTTACAGCAACATCAGCTGGTGTTTACGCTAATGCAGCCTTTGCAGCTGCCAACAATGCAGTAGATACTTGGGTTCGCAACGCAGCCAATTCAGCAAGTTCATATGCCAACGGTTCATTTGGTACTGCAAACTCTGCTTCTTCATATGCCAACGGTGCTTTTATACAGGCAAACACTGCTACAACTAATGCAGCTACTGCTGATCAAAGAGCAGTTACTTCTGGTGCATATGCCAACTCTGCATACACTCATGCTAATTCATCTTATGCATTTGCAAATACTGTTGCTTCTGGTTCTGCTATTGACTCTTGGGTTCGTTTGGCTGCAAATGCGGCAAGTTCTTATTCAAACTCTGCATATGCCGCAGCTAACGTTGCTGACCAAAGAGCAGTAACATCAGGTGTCTATGCTAACTCATCATTCGAAGCAGCCAACACGGCCGACCAACGTGCAGTAACAAGTGGTTCTTATGCTAACTCAGCATATACATTAGCTAATACTAAGTTTAATTCTACTGGTGGTACTATCTCTGGTGATGTTAATATCACTGGTAACTTGACAATCACCGGCCAAACAACTTACGCAAATACAACAACAGTACTTTTAGGTGATAATATTATTACCTTGAACGCTGACATTCCTGCGGCAACTGCCCCAACAGAGAATGCCGGTTTTGAAGTTGCACGTGGAAGTTCTACAAATACAGCGATACTCTGGAACGAAACCACAGACAAGTGGACGTTCACAAATGATGGCACCAACTACAGTAACATAGGTTCTGCAGCTTCTGAGTCCTACGCCAATTCCGCATATCTTGCCGCAAACACTGCCGATCAACGTGCGGTAACTTCAGGTACATATGCCAATGCCGCATTTGGTATTGCTAACTCTGCTAGTTCATATGCTAATGGTGCTTTTGTTGCAGCCAATACTGGAGACCAAAAGGCAGTATCTGCTGGTGTATATGCCAATGCCGCATTTGGTATTGCCAACTCTGCAAGTTCTTATGCAAATGGTGCATTCGTTGCGGCTAACACAAAACTATCAACATCTGGTGGTACAATTACTGGTGACTTGACAATCAACGGCAACATAACAGTTTCTGGATGCACTGCAACCTTAACTGTTGAAACATTAAGAGTACATGATTCTATTGTTGATGTTGCATGGGATGTAACTGGTGTTCCTGCACTTGACGCTGGTATACGAGTTGTTCGTGGCGATTCTAATCCAGTAATGTTGAAGTGGAATGAGTCTATTGATAAGTGGACATTTACCAATGACGGCACAAGTTACTCCAATATTGGTTCATCCGCAGCAGAAGATTATGCCAATGCGGCCTTCACAACAGCCAATGCTTCTGTAAACTTTATTGCAATTGGTACTGCCAATTCTGCAGCTTCATATGCTAACTCTGCATTTGCCGCAGCCAATGCATCAGCAAACTTCATTACAATCGGCACTGCAAACTCTGCAAGCGCTTATGCTAATGCCGCATACTTACATGCCAATGCGGCCTTCGCAGCTGCTAATACAGGTGGTGGCGGTGGTACTACCGATACGTTTGCGAGAAATCAGGCTAATGCGGCATTCATTCAAGCAAATACTGCTGTGTCTTTGAATGTTGCTGTAGATAGTTTCACTGGTGATGGATCAAACACAGCATTTACATTAAGTGTAACACCATTCAGTAAAAACTTTACAACTGTTACGTTAGACGGCATTTCACAACATAAATCTGCATATAACGTCAGCAGTAATATATTAACATTCTCAGATGCACCTGATACTGGTGTTGCAATCGATGTTTCTACATATTATGGTGGTCAACAAGGTTCTGGCCAATATCAAAATAGAAACTACACTGGTGACGGCACAACTGTAAACTACACAGTCTCAGCAAGAACAAGTGCAAACAGTGTTATGGTAATGGAGAACGGTGTCGTACAGACACCAATCACCGACTATACATTGACTGGAACAACTTTAACATTCACAACTGCACCAACATCTGGCACTAAGATTCAGATTAGAGAATTGTCATACGGCAGTGATGATGCAACTGTTGCATCTTCGTATGCCAACTCAGCCTACATACAAGCTAACTCTGCATTTGAAACTGCAAACACAAAAGCGTCAACTGGTAAAGCTATTGCAATGGCAATAGTATTTGGATTCTAAGGAAATAAAATGGCAAACCCGAACATAGTAGCGGTAACGACAATTAACGGAAACACAACGGTGCAATCAATCACAACAGCTGCAACTGCAATTGTTGAAAATGGTTCTGGTAGTGGTAAAGTTTATAAGATTAACTGTTTGATTATTGCTAACGTTGATGGTACAAATGCATCAGACATTACAGTTGACTTATATAGAAATTCAACTGCATATAAAATTGTTAATACTGTTTCTGTTGCAGCCGACAGTTCATTTACCGCAATTGACAAAACACTGTCTCTGTACCTATTGGAGGGTGATGCACTACGTTTGACCGCTGGCAATAACAGCAGACTTCAAGGCGTATGTTCATTTGAGGAGATTTCTTAATGTTTAATGCTGGTGTTCGTGGTAAAAGAGCAAAAGACGGTGTTGGTTTTTTATCAACAGCTGAACAGTTTAATCAAAAGAGTTTTCTTGTTCCAACAGTAACATCTTTTTCTATTACTGATGTTTCTTATGTTCCACTGGATAACACTGCCGTAGATACTGCAGGTGGTGAGATTATTGTTATTAATGGTTCAGGTTTTGCTCCTGGTGCCACAGTTCAAGTTGGTGCCACAACAATTGGTTCAGTAACATTCATTGACCAAAACAGATTGGCATTCACTGCACCAGCACTCAGTTCTGGCAGTTACACAATTTATGTCACAAACAGTAATGGTGGTACAGGCATATTATTATCTGGTTTGGTGTATTCTGGATTACCAACATATACAACAACGGCAGGAACACTAGGCACAATCTATGAAACTGCAAACATCAATACTGCCGTTGTTGCCACAGGTGATGCGCCGATTACATATTCAGTGATATCAGGTACATTGCCATCTGGTGCAACACTAAATTCAAATGGTACAATTACTGGTAATGCGCCAGTCGATGGTTCAAGTACAACATATTCATTTACAATTCAAGCATCTGACGCACAGTTACAAGATTCTACACGTGCATTTACGTTAACAATTAGTACAGATGTTTTGACTTGGGGATTGGCAAACAATACAGTGTATTCATTGGATGGTGGTACAACAATGTCCAACGTTACATTGAGTGCAACAAGTTCGGCTAATTCAAACTCTGCTGTGACATTTGCAGCCAATACATTACCGACAGGTGTGTCTTTATCTGGTAATACAATTTTTGGAACACCAACAACAGAACAGACAGTTTATTCTACATTGACTGCTACTGCAACTCAAACAGGAAGAACTGCAACTCGTTTTGTTTCTTGGGTAGTTTCTGTTTCAGATTTGTTTTTTAAATATAATACACTAGCAATTCAAGGCGCTGATACAACTTTTGTAGATGATGCAAGTACAAATAACTTTGCTGTAACTATTAATGGTGATACAAAGCCTAACAATTTCAATCCGTATACACCGGGTTATTACTCTGCTTATTGCGCTACTGGCGGAAACTACCTAACTTTTCTTGGAACAAATATATTACCAACAGGCACTGAAAATTTTACTTTTGAACTTTGGTTTAACAGAACAAACGCTTGGAATATAGGCGGGGACCTTTGCTCAACACAAGGTACCGCTAATGCTTTTCACACATTTGTAAATACTACTGCGGGTAGTATTCGTTTAAGTAGTTATAACACTGTTTTTGTTATTGAATATTCATATGCAACCATTGCGCTAAACACTTGGCATCACCTTGCAATAACTAGAAGTGGAAACAATTTTATAATGTGGCTAAATGGTGTAAGTGTTGCAACTGCGACTAATGCTGTTTCATTTACTGCACCTGGATCTTGTTGGATTGGTTCAAACGGTTTTACTGGGAATATTAGTAATCTTCGTGTTATCCGTGGAACGGCTTTGTATAGTGTTGCATTTACTCCTTCAACAACACCGTTAACTGCAGTTAGCGGGACTTCTTTATTAGCTTGTCAAAGTAATCGATGGATTGATAATTCATTAAACAATGTTGTAATAACACCAGTAAATTCTGCAACGATACAATCGTTCGATCCATTCATACCAAACAGCAGTTATAGTACATATGGTAGTGGATACTTTGATGGTACTGGGGATTATTTAAGTGTACCAAACAATGCCGTTTTTCAGTTTGGTACAGGTGATTTTACAGTAGAATACTGGGTTAACTTTACAACAACACCAGGAGCAAGTTCACTTATTCCATTATCTTGTTGGTCTAGTAATTCAGGATGGGAATTGTACTATCGTAATAATGCAACAATTACTTGGTATTATAACTCAAGCTTTATATCTGGCACAACTACACCAAAACCAAATACATGGTATCATTTAGCAGTAACTAGATCAAGTGGTACTACTAGACTATTTGTTAACGGGGCGATAGAAGCAACATTAAACAGTGATACAACAAACTTTATCCCTTCATCTATATTGTATATAGGTAATGAAGGCGGGTCTCTGGCACCGTTTACTGGTTATCTAACCGATGTCCGTATTGTTAAAGGTACAGCAGTTTACACAAGTAATTTCACCCCAAGCACAACACCTCTAACCGCTATAGCAAATACAAGTTTATTAACATTACAAAACAATCAACCAGTAAACAATAGTACTTTCTTAGATAACAGCACAAATAACTTCTTAGTTACACGTAATGGTAATACTACTCAAGGTACATTTAGTCCTTATGGTGGTAACTGGAGTAATTACTTTGATGGTACTGGTGATATGCTTCAAACTCCTAGCATTACTATTGGTACAAACGCTTTTTGTTTTGAATGCTGGCTATATCCAACTGTAACACAGGGGACTACTACTGGTATCTTTGTAGGTTCAGCTACGAATTCTTTACAAGCGTCATATTATGGAAATCCTGGTTTAGGTATAGCCACAAAAGGAACCGCATGGCAACTATATGAAGAAACTACACTACCTACTGTAAATGCTTGGAATCACGTTGCTTTTGTTCGTTCAGGAACAGGTGCAAACCAAACAAGTATTTATATTAATGGTGTTCGTGTAGCAAACGGTACCGTTGCATCTAATTTTGCGGCGAGTGTTTATCAAATATCAACGACTAATGCCGGCGGCTCTGTATTCCAAGGCTATATTAGTAATGCTCGATTAACTAACGGATCAACTCCGTATGATGCGACACAATCAACTATTACTGTACCTACTACACCACTGACACCAATAACAAACACTGTGTTATTAACCTGTGCTGATAACAGACTTATTGATGATAGTCCTAACAACTTTACTATTACAAAGAATGGTGACGTAAGTGTACAGCGTTTTAGTCCATTCAATCCATCATCAGTAACCCCAACAAGTTATAGTGGTTATTTTGATGGTACGGGGGATTACTTGGCTATGCCATCCAATGCTACTAGTTTAGCAATGGGAACTGGTAATTTTACGATTGAGTTTTGGATAAATACTTCAAACATTGCTCAAACAGGTTATGTCTTGCAGACAGATATCGGCTCAAACTCGTTATATATAAGTCTATCTGGAAGCACAATTAGGCTTACCAATGCCGCTACTGTTTTTGCAGTGACCCCTACTTTATCAAGCAATACGTGGTATCACATTGCAATAGTACGATCAGGAACTTCTTCCGTAATTTATACAAATGGTGTCGCTGGTACCTCGGTAACTTGCAGTATAGACTTCACTCAAAATGGACCAACAGTTGGTGCTAATAGTTTTGTTGGTTATATTTCTAATTTGCGTATTGTTAAAGGTACTGCAGTTTATACCGAGAACTTTACGCCATCAACAACACCATTAACAGCAATTGCAAATACAAGTTTATTAACATTACAATCACCGACATTTATTGATAACAGTACAAACAACTTTACGATTACTGCATTTGGTAATAGTCAACCAACAATACAAAACCCATTCGGTTATACTAGTGCTTTAACTAATGGCTATACACCAAGTACAATAGGTGGTAGTGGTTACTTTGATGGTACTGGAGATTATTTAAGTACACCTAGTTTAATTTCTGCCTCAGGAGATTTCACACTTGAGTGCTGGTTTAACACCACGATTGCTGTGTCCGGTTTTAGAATGTTATGTGGTGGAAATATTGATGCAAGCGCCAGTGACTATCTAGGGATTAATGCTTCAGGTGTTGAAGCACAATTTGGCACTGGTTCTGCCACCGTAGTGACTGCAGCGTACACATTTGTTCCCAACACTTGGTATCACGTGGCCATGACTCGTTCAGGTACGACCGTAAAAGTTTTTGTAAATGGCGTGAGCTTGACGACATCTCAAGGGACTCAATCTGGAACTTTTTCGATTCGCTATATTGCCATTGGATACAACGGGATTACCTACACGGGCTATATTGCTGATTTGCGATTTGTTGTAGGTACATCTATATACAACAGTAACTTTGTACCACCAGCAGCTCCATTAACAGCAGTACAAAATACTGTATTACTAAACAACATGACCAGTGCTGGTATCTATGATGCCGCAATGATGAACAATTTGGAAACTGTTGGTGATGCTAAACTAAGTACAGCAATAAGTAAGTTTGGCGGAAGTAGTATGAGTTTTGATGGTAGTGGAGATCACTTATATATACCAAACGCACCAGTAAATCAATTAGGTACCGAAAATTACACTATTGAGTTTTGGATATACGGAAACTCTTGGTCTACACTACCGGTAATTTTGGAATATGGAAGAAGCACAAACAACGCATCGGCGGGCCTTGAGTTTTATGTATCAACAGGAGGCGGCAAATTGGATATATATGGAGGTGCATCAACTGCGACTTTACTTGCATCTTATTCAAGTCTTTCTACAGCCACATGGACGCATATTGCTCTTACAAGAGCATCGAATACAACTAGACTGTTTATAAACGGTACACAAAGCGGCTCTTCGGCAACAGACTCTACCAATTACAATCAATCATCCATACTTGTTGGTATTTTTATTGGTAGTACAAATCCATTAAACGGTTACATAGACGATCTCCGCATCACAAAAGGTTATGCACGTTACACAAGTAACTTTACACCACCAACCACAACATTTAAAATCAAGTAAAGATACTTGTGTAACGTGCATAACC
>Ga0222713_10001129_pt1 | contig 30622 bp, 44 predicted proteins | sample C33_649DmetaG_FD_165061 | JGI IMG/M metagenome (GOLD analysis project Ga0222713, IMG submission 165061) | Estuarine water microbial communities from San Francisco Bay, California, United States - C33_649D | ecosystem: Environmental > Aquatic > Marine > Unclassified | place: USA: California... | reverse complement strand
TCTAAATGGAGATAATACACCTGATTCCATGGCTTTCCAATCACCATTGACTTTTACCCAACCACGTAGAATTTTCTTCCAATCCTGTATTCCCTCTTCTTGGTATTCAATGATAACATAGCCACTGCCACCTGCTCCGCCGTTGCCCTCACTACCACCGCCTCCACCGCCTGCACCTGCTCCAGAGTTCTTACCAGCTACACCTCTAGTGGTTCCGCCTGCACCTCCAGTACTAAGACTAGAATTACCACCAGCACCACCTACGCCTTGATTAGTACTTCCTGCTGTACCGTTAGAACCATTTGTTCCACCCGTACCACCTGTTCCTGCAACACCGTAGCCGCGATCGTCATCACCGCCTCCGCCAGGAGTACCAGTGTTTCCTCCGGCCGCAGTATAAGTTTTATTTTTTCTTGTATCTACTAGAGTCGTAGATCCACCTTTTGTTCCTGGATCACCTGCACCTTCGTGTCTGTATACCCATTTGCCTCCTAAGCCACCACTTCCTATAGTGATGTTAAACACTTGACCACCAACTACTGTTAAATCTCCAGTGTTAGTGATAAAGCCGGAGCCGCCTCCACCGCCTCCACCACCGTAGAAGTTAACGTCATCGTCTTTGGTTCCACCAGAAGCACCTCCACCACCTCCACCAACTATGGTAGCGTTGAATCGTACTACTCTGCTAGGAACTACGAACCTTCCTGAACTAGTTAATGTAACACGTTTGGGTGGATACAATACTGGGTCACTGTTATCTACTTTGACCCAAGCATTTTCTACTTTTTTCCAATCGCCTGATTCTTTTATCCATGCCTGAAATGATTTAACAAATACAATTATAACACCGCCATCACTACCTGGATATCCTACACTGCTACCTGGATAAAACTCATTGTTTACTCCACCTGGAGCTCCACTGTTGGTTCCTGTTTCAACGATTGGTGAAATGGTTTCTCCACGAACACTGATATTGGTTCCCGATACATATATTTGACCACCATTACCGCCTTCACTACCTCTGTTATCATCACCATAGGCTTTGCCCGCGGCTCCACCATATGGATAGCCACCACCACCAGCACCTGATCCACCTCCACCAGGAAGACCATCAGCACCCGCTGATTGATAGTTTAATCCTGAATTGTTTGCTGGTTTTCTAGTATGCCATAATTCACTTGAATCTGGCTTAGTGATTCGCATAGCCCAACCACCAACATCACCAGGATTGGATATGGTTGCATAGATAGTGTGTGATCCAGCACTCAAAGATACTGCTTGTGTAGCTGATCCACTAAATGCTGTAAATGATGTGGTATATGTTGTACCACTGTCTACACGCCAACTGGCATTGTTATCACTGGATACTTGGAAAGTATATGTTCCTGAAACAGGAAAATCTAATCTGATCTGGAATGTTTTAGTGCCACCTGTAGGTGCAACCCAAATACCATATTGATTAATGAAACTGCCCCATCGGCCATCGCTTACAGGATACCATGGGCTAATACTGTTTGTTCCTGGATAGATTCCACCTGGATAACCAACTGTGGCTCCTCCTGCACGGTCGTCTCCATAACCACCACCACCGCCTCCACCTGCGGCCACAATGTATGGAATGTCGTTTACAAATACTGCTGTGGCTCCACCGCCACCAGCACCAGAACCGGAGTCATTGTCTTCGTCACGACCCAAACCACCCTTGCCACCACGTAGACTAACATCATCAGTGGTAAAGACAAGATCAAAAGCGTTTAGATTATCACCACCACCTGGTATAATTGCAGAGCCGCCATAAACAAAGGCCCCACCAACAGTTGTTATGGCACCATGCAGTCCAGGAGATCTAGAATACACACTTCCTCTATATGTTCCTGCTCGGAATATCGCAGGAGGTGGAGTTGTTGAGGAGTAGACCAGTCTGGATTCTCTTACAACATAATATTGTCGAACATTTGAAGATGGATTAGATTCGGCATGGGCTGATCTTGTAAAATATCCATTTTCTAATTGTGTTGGACTTGAAACCGCTGATGCTGTAAATGTTTGTGTAGTTGATCCACGTAATTGTAATCCTACACCAGCTGAACCTTGAGTAGTTCCGCTAGCATCGCCACCACGGCCACCAACAGCGATTAATATGTCATCTCCAGCTTGTACTTCTACGGGAGTAAATGCAAAACCACCAGCAGATCCTCTACTAGTACCTGATCCTTTTCCGCCTCCTGCTCCCCATGCGTAAACAAGAACATAAGGACTAAATCCTGCAGGTACAGTTAATCTATGAGTACCTGGTTTCAGATAGGTATAGACTGTCTCTTGTGAACTCATTTATTTTACATCCTTTTTAGCGGGGATATGGAGTAATTTGCTAGGTTTATTTTCAAAAATTTCTTTTAATAGCATTACTGGTCCAAAAATCATAATATATGAATATTTATCATATTTTTTTCACTTGACAATTTTAGTTTTTGAATGTATAATGCTAATTTTAAATCGTAAGGATTTACATGTCAAACATCAGTAAAATTATTAAAATAGTTGAAGATCCATTTAACGGTCCATTTGAGGGTGAAGATTTTAACATCACTGATGATGGATTCATTGAAGTTCCGGAATACAATCATCGTTTAGCAGGTATGATCTGTCGTAAGGTTAATACTAGCAATAAATTTGATCAGAAGTTAGTTAAGTTTGGTCAAAAAGGTGATGCTATCATTTTGGGATTTGATGATTTGGAAAATGTAAAACCAGAATATACTGTTAGAATTGGCTATAAAAACGATGTTTTAGCAGAAATTAAAATAGATAATAAAGGCCTATATAGAATTTATATCAGCGGACGCAGACAAAATAAACTTTTTAATAAGTTATCAGTGGCTAAAGCTCATTTAACTAGATTAGATAAAGGATTAAAACAGTCTGCAGAAGTTAGTTCTTATGACTACGACTACGAAGACTAGGTAGATTTTTTAGCCTGTTGTGCTAGTTGTTTAAATTGATTAGCCAGTTGTGGATTTTCAGCAGTTTTTTTGATGATATCCATAACTGGTTCTATATTTTTAGCATCAATTGGGTTAACTGCTTTACCTTGACTTACAGCATCTATAGTTTTTGCTAAAACAGCAGGAGTAGCCGTACTACCTGTTGCTGTTTTAATAGTTGAAGTAGCCGCCGCTACCTTCTTAGCCTGCTCAGCATTGTCGCCACCACTGGTTGGCGAACCAGTAGAAGTAGCACCATATTCTGCTAATTCTTCATATTCTGAATCAACATATTCACTGCCGTGCATGATCTTATAATCTTTAGTACTGAGTTTAAAATGATCCCAATACCTATAGGCATGTTCTTTGTCGTCAAATGCCTGTTTAATATGACCATCTTGTTTATCAACCAACACCCATTGTCCAAATGGATCTTCTTTAATGCTTAACACATCTTCTTCCTTAAATATGCTATTAGGATTTTGCTTGATGTATTCTTCTCTTTCTTTTTTCATACGTTCTTGATGAGCTTTCCACTCCTCGTCACTAATACCTTTTTTTAATCTATCTATATTTTTTAATTTTGTTGCAACACGTTTTTCTGCTTCTGTTGATTCATCCTGGATTACTTGATATTGTTCTTGTGGTTCATGCCCACGAGGATGTCTTGAACCTTCTCTAGTAGGACGTTTATCAAAAGTGTCTTTAAACTCTTGCCATTTTTCTAACAAGGCCTTTTCAAGTTCTTCGTCAAGGGCTTTTTGTTTAAATTCTTTACTATCTCCAACTAATCTTTTTAGGAATGGATGTTTGCCACCCTTAGCTGGTTTGGCTTTTTCTGTACCACGTACTTGGTCTCCAGCTTTTTGTTCTGGTTCACCTGAAAACTGTGTGATCTTTTCTAATAGTTTTTTAATATCCATATTATACCTTGCTAGTTGCTCTTAAGAACCAAGCATGTTTGGCAAATGCGTCCTGACGATCTGCTAAGAAATTACTCAATCCATGTTCACCCATATCTTCTGCTAGAACAAACAGATGTTTCATTATTTCTTGCATTTTTTCAGCATCAGCTAATAATTCTGATACCATCTGTTCTGGTGCAAGAACTTCAACTTCATCACTGATTGCTGTCAATGTTGAAAAACGTTCTAGACTGGCAGGAGTATAACCTTTGATCTTACGAATATTTTCTGCAAACGCATCAATGGTTGCATAGACCTCATCATAGATATCCATAAACAATTTATGTAGTTGATAGAAATCAGATCCTTCTACATTCCAGTGGAAGTTCTGTGCTTTAATAGCAAATGAATATTGACTGGCAAATGCTATTTTAAGTTGATTAATAAACTTATCCATTTTTCTTTCTTCTTACCTGAGACTTTTTAACTCTGGTAACAGTTCCTGGACCACCATTGGCAAAACCATTACCACTCATAGCAGTGGCCACTCCACCTGATGATGTGCCACCTGCTGATGCGGTTTCTTCTAATGTATCTTTTTTGCTAATTATATCTTGTACTTTCATTGTGATTCCTATGCCTTTATTGTATTTATTACAGTTTGAATACTAATTCATGATCATTGATGTGTTTATATTCTAATTGTTTATTATTAAGCATCAGATTTGTTAAGGTAAATTTGGCCTGAGCTGGATTTTCTAATAAAGGAACAAGTTTTAATCTATTTTCTTTACGTATTTCTAATTCCACTGGCATAGTTTCTTTTATTAAAAAATTAGGAAAAATTTCTGAAGGTGGCCAAGTTCTTTCAGTTAACAGTTCATTATTAAGAATAAGCCTATACGCTGGAGGTTCATAAAGATTTTTATCTTCTTTGATCCGTGCCCATGTAGGTTTTTCACAATCTACATCTAATGTAAGTGTTACTGTTGGCATGTTAGACTAGTTTAAATGCCTTTGCGTTTTTAGTTGGGGTACTTGGTTTAACATCAACGGTCATTGATGTTGAATATCTAGGATCTTTTGCCATACGTTTGTTTGTAGCAACAACACCAACACCTGCGGCATCTTCTGTAACATTCATACCTTTACGTACAGCATTGTATAGAGCAGATGCTAGTTTGCCTGCACCTGTTGCTTGAGCAAAAGCGTTTTGGTCACTTTTAACTGCGGCTTCTCTTGCTTTGGTAGCACTAATACCTGCTAGTCCGTCGCCACCATCTTCACGCTCACCACTAGAAACAAAATTAATTGTTTTAAAATTGTAGTAAGATTTCTTACCTTCAACTCCGTTATATGATTTTAATAGATTTTCAAAATCAGGTAAACGGTCACTGCCTGCCACAAAGGTAACTGATCTGTAGCCTTTGTTGTAAAGAAACTGTGCTATTTCCATTATAGTTTTAAGTTCTCTATTGGCTACAATATGACCGCTATGTTCTGGAAACATAGCAGATAAAAATTTAATTTTAGTAGAGTAGTCTAATGGATTCTTTTTAGGATCTTGGCTCTGACTAGTAAAAATAAAATAATCACCGCCATTGGCAGATTTTGCAGTTACATCAAGTAATTGTTTATGTCCAATGGTAGGCGGATTCATGCGGCCAAAACAAAAGGCAACATGTTTATTATTATCTAGTGATTCAAAAAGTTGTGATAAAAACATAGTAATTTCCGTGTTACTATATTTATTTAAATTTTATCTAATAGCCAGAGATAAAATGGGCTTTCAAACGCCAACATATAAGTACCGTTCCAGCCTAGATTAACACATCTATCAAGATGTTCTACCGTTTGCCCTTGATAAAGGTGGGGTTGATCTAATACAAATTTTGATTCCCACATTAGATGATTGAGAGAGATATCATCTATAGTTATGCTTTCAATATTAAGCAACATGTCTTTTACTATCTTTCCATTTTCAAGGATAGTATCCGACGATTCTTTGTTGTTTAATCTTATTTTGAGAACATGTGGGCCTTGATCTAGTTCTTTTTCAAAATTATGTATATCAGACTCAACCCCATTAATTGTTGATTCTATAATTAAATCATCATCTAACAGTATTGAGTAACTAGGACGTTTATCCCAAAAGGTACCACTGACCTTAACAGAAAATCCTAGCTTTTCTGACATAATTATTCTGCTTTTTTACTTGGATCAATTTTAGCACCACCAGTTAATACACTTAGATCACCAGCAAACTCATAGAAGCCACTGTGATTAAGCAGTACACCTGCGTGTGCATAAATGTCTCCACCTAGTTTTGCCCAACGACGACAGAATGTCCAATCTTCAGATAGATAGTGACCTTTCTCATCAATTTCTGTATCAAAGATTGAATACATGTTAGGTTCAAATTCTTTACCAAGACCAACATCATCAACATATTTTGTTTCAGGGTGTGCTTTACAGAGTTTCTCATAGACATGTCGTTTGAACATCATAAATCCAGTGCCCATAGTGTCTACTTTGAATATACCATTTTCAATTTTAGTACCTGGTTGAGCATTGATCACATACTGAATTGGTAGTGCTTTTTTAGGATATAGTCCGCCAATAACATCTTTCTCAGTCATTAACATCTGTAAAATTGATTCTGGTTGAAAACGAATGTCTGCATCAATAAACATAAAGTGTGTGGCTTTGGTATTGGTCATCATCTTAGCCATAAGATTGTTACGAGCACGTGTAACTAGACTTTCGTTAACCATGGTATCCAATGACCATTGTAATCCAACTCTACTTGCTAATAGAACAAATCTTAAAAAACTAGTAAAACACGGTTCAGTAACCTGTCCACCATAACATGGAATACCAAAATGAATATGATGTTTACTAAAATCATATTGTTGTTTAAGTTGTTCAGCTGGAATCGTTGTTTGTTTTACCATTGGTGCCTGCGTTGGTGGGACGATTCTTTTTGATTTTTTATCTTTTGCCATTGAAAAATCTCTCTCTTAATTGAATGTTAAAATAAAACTATGCTTTCTGTATCTCTACTAGTGAACCAGCACCAGCAAGCTCTTGAACCACTGCTTCTAAACTTGTAACAGTGTCATCTGTTAAAAAGTTTTGAGCTGTTTCGTTGTCTTTAACAAGTTTGCTAACTTTGATTACTAATATTTCTTCATGTAACTTTGCCATGACATTTTCTCACATAATATACTATTATTATTTATCAGGCAGAAAAGTCAATGGAAAAATTATACTCTAATAATCCCATCTGAGTCAATTGGTTTATTTTCCAACAACTCAACGGTTGGGGATGTAACTGCAAAAACAATTTCGTTATTGTCATTAATATTACATGTAATTAAACTTTTTGACTCTATGTTATCAAATAATATTTTTTTACTTAACGGAACCTTGATTAATTTATCAATTGTTCTTGCTAAAGGTCTAGCACCCATTGTTGAATCAAATCCAACGTCAGTTAAATGATCAATAAGTTTTTCAGTTAATGATATTTTAATATCTTTTTCGTCTAATAGACTGTTTATCTCATTGATAAACTTAACAACAATTTTCTTCATTGACATTTTATCAAGTTTGCTAAATTTAACCACAGCATCTAATCTATTACGGAATTCAGGTCTGAAGAATTTTTTAACAGCATCATCATCTTCACCGTCTTTTTCTAAACTTCTACCAAATCCAATGTTATTGAGTTCGTTATCTGCCGCACCTAAATTACTGGTTAAAATTAATAGAGTATTTCTACAGTCTACTTGTTTACCATTAGATCCAGTAATTTTACCTTCATCCATAATCTGTAATAATAGGTTACTGATATCAGGATGTGCTTTTTCAATCTCATCTAACAAGATGATTGCGTGTGGATTACGTTCTACTTCGCTGATTAATAGTCCACCACCTAGGTTTCCATCTTCATAACCAACATATCCTGGGGGTGCACCAATAAGTTTTGCTAAAGTATGTTTTTCTTGATATTCACTCATATCAAAACGTAAAAGTTTCATGTTCAGTGATTCACTAAGAATTTTACATAATTCTGTTTTACCTGTACCAGTTGGTCCTAAGAATAAAAAATTCCCAATTGGTTTAGATACTGATTTAAGTCCTGCTTTGGAAACGTAAATCTTTTCAAGTACTTGGTCAACTGCTGAGTCTTGACCGTAGAGCCTATCTTTAATAGTTAACTCTAAATTAGTAAGTTTTTCATCTGCTTTTTCATTAGTAAAGTTTTCTTTTGGAATCTTAGTAGCCTTACTTAAAGTATTGATAACTTCGTCTTTACTACAAACAAATTTTTTATCTATAATTTTTAATCTAGCACAGGTCATGTCAATTAGATCAATGGCCTTGTCTGGTAACTTCTTATCAGTTTGATATCTAACACTGAGATCAACAGCAGTTTCTATAGCTAGGTTACCAATTTTACCACCATGAAATTTTTCAAAATGTGGTCTAAGTCCAAATAATATATCTTTGGCTACCTCAGGTGTTGGTTCGTCAATGCTTAACTTATAGAATCTACGCATTAATGCACGATCTTTTTCAAAGCTCTGTGTGTATTCTTCAAAGGTAGTTGAAGCAATAACTTTGATATTTCCTTTTGCTAGTGCTGGCTTAATCATATTAGCAAAGTCTACACTGCTAGATGAACCACTACCTGCTCCCTGCATCTGATGAGCCTCATCAATAAATAGAATTGTTTTACCTTTTTCATTTAAGGCATGTAGTACATCTTTAAGTTTTTCTTCAAACTCTCCACGGTATTTACTACCAGCTAGTAGACTACCAATTTCTAAATTATAGATAGTGTATTCTTTAAGATACTCAGGAACTTCACCTTTAACAATTTTGTAGGCAAGTCCTTCTGCTATTGCAGTTTTACCTACACCCGGATCTCCAATCATAAGAATATTTGATTTGTTTCTTCTGGCTAAAACCTGACTAATTTCTTCAAGTTCATATTCACGGCCAATGATTGGATCAATTTTATTTTCATCTACCTGTCGATTTAGATTGATACAATATTCATCTAAGATTTTATCTGCATACAACTTTTTATTCTTCTCAGATTTTGCTCTACCTTGTTGAATAAGATTACCACCATTCTCTGTTGTATATAGTTCAACTAATTCTTTCCTCTGTACTCCCCATTTAAGTAAAAAGTAGGCCGCATGTGATTGTCCTTCTTGACTTATGCTGAGATAAAGGTCAATAGTTTCCATTTGTTCTCTTGCTGAAAACAATACCTGTGTAAATGCACGATTAAATACTCTTTCAAGTGTGTGTGTTTTTTGTGGTTGTTTGGTTATGTCAGCATTACCTAGATAATTTTGTCCTAAAAGGTAATCATACAAGTCATCTAATAGTCCGCTTATATTGACACCATATTTGTCAAGTAATTCATTAAATGATGGAAATTCAACTAATGCTATCAACAAGTGTTCTACAGTCACGTACTCGTGACCAGAGTCTTTTGCCAGCGTTGTTGCTGTAGCAATTATTTGTTCAATTTCTGGATTTGATTTTAATGACATAATTTTCCTTTACTAAAATATTTATAGACCATGTCTGATATTTTTAATAGCAGTTATTTCATCTTCGTTGAGTATAGGAATTTGTATATTCACATCAACAACAAGATCGCCCCTCCTGCTAGAATTCATAAAATAAAGACCTTGACCTGCTAGTCCAAACTTTTGCCCAAATTGGCATCCTTTTGGTATTTTTACTTTAAACACTTTACCATCAATACCTGTAACTTCTTTTTCACATCCTGCTATTGCTTCAAAACAATCAATATTAATCTGATGTATCAGTGTTGTTCCTTGCACAAAGAAATTTGGGTCTTCTTCTACATTAACTATAACATATAAATCACCTTTAGGTAAAGTGTCAAACATATTATCACCTTTACCAGAAAATTTTATTGTTGTGCCGTTGGTTACACCTTTTGGAATACTGACGTCAATGGTAAATCTATCATGCTTGGTAGTCTGTACACTGATCTTTTTTATTTGATCATCTAAGGTAGATGCTAATGATACTAGAATACTAACTCTTAGATCTTTATTTCGTCTGACCTGTCTTTGTTGTTGGAATGGATTACGGCCGCCTCTAAAGAATTGTTCAAAAATATCTTCAGGACCTCCACCCCCAAAATGAAATTCAAAATGCGAACCATTTGGATCGCCACGATGAAATCCTCCAAATGGATTTGGATTATCGTGTTGTTGTCTTTTCATAGGATCTGACAGTGTATCGTATGCGGCCTGTATCTCTTGGAACTTGGCAGTGTCACCACCTCTATCTGGATGATGTTTACTGGCTAGTTTTTTATAAGCCTTCTTTATGTCAGATTCTGAAGCGTTTCTATTAACACCTAATGTTTCGTATGCGTTTGCCATATTAACTATTATATAATAAAAAAGGGTAAGCGTCAATGCTTACCCTAATATTTAACTTATTATTCTAATCAAAAAATATTATTTTTTTAAACCAAGTAATTTTAGGATGCCACGGATGGTCTTGACGACCATTTTATCCCATAGCATCTGTTTCATTGAGAATTTTTTCATAATTTACTTTCCTATCTATCAGGCATTGTGCCGTTTTCACAAATAATTGCTTTACAACCATGTAGATCTTCTAATCTAGGCAAGGCATACGTTGTTCTACCATCTCCGCCAAACCTGTCTCCTAATATACTAAACAATGATGTGTTACTTGCAATAGATATCATCTGTCCTTGACAAAATGCCCAATTTTTTGGGGCAAAGTTTCCTGCAAAATATCTTACTTCTCCTATTGTGCCTTCCATTATAATACACACCCTGCGGCTATGATTAAATTATCTAATAATTCGTTAGCTCGTGAACGAACAGCGAGGTCATCAGCGGCGTCTGATATTGCTTTTGAGTGTTTGAGATCTTCCATAAGCTCTTTGTATTCACTTTCTGATAGATCACCTGCCTTAAACTGATTGGTATAGGTTTCTGCTTCTTCCGCCCAATTTGCTAATTCAGTATGATTATTATCAACCCACTCTTTTAATTCTTTCATTGCGTCCATCGTTCTCTTCTCCTTTGCTAATTCTTTTAAAACAGTAAATCCACTTTCAAAAAAGTTTGCCATTATCTAGGTTTCTTACCAACCACGTTAGTGATGATAGTTGCGTTCTTTTCAACTAATACAAACTTATTAGTACAATAGGTCGTGCTGGGATCATCTTTAAGATTTGCGTATCTTTGATCTAGTCCACGTACGATCTCTAACAGTTCACTACTCATTGTCACAGTTTCTTCATTGTTTGGAATTGATTCACTGTAGTTCTTGAGTGCCAACGAGTCAGCCCATAGTTTCGCCACTTCACCTCTGGCTTCTGGTGTGCCACATTTACGAGCACCTAGGTTAGCCTGAGTTCTTACTTGGACTGCTAGTAGGTATTCGTTGTTGTCAAAGCGTGCCATATCAAAATAGTTTATGACAGCACAGCCTGACATTGACATAACTAACGTTAAAAGTATTATTAGTTTTTTCATGATTATTCCTTAGTAGTTTCTTTATGTAATCTACGGTTAGTGTCATACCAGCGTTGCCACTGTTGATACTTTAACTGTAGCTCACGATGTTTGCCGTAGTTCACTGTTGAGTTTTCTAATAGATCACTTAATTCTTTTGCGTCTTCTGGCAATGGATCTAATGGTTCAGGTTCAAGTAACAGTGGATCTGGTGCTTGAGGAAAATTCATGGTCACTGGCATCACACGATTGCTGGCACAGCCTGTTAATAAAAAGAAACATGCTACTATCAGGATTAATATACCCCATTGTGTTCTATCCATTATTACCTTCCTGTCATACCTTCGTTGTATAGATCAATGACCTCAGGTGAAAGTTCACACCCTTGTTTATTGATCTGCTGTTTCATCTGTTCTATTAGATACTTAGTTTCTTCCGTATCTTCACGGATAACTTTTGTTTCTGTGATCACTGTCTGTTCTATCTGCTTATTTTCTTGTTCAGACTTAGCTTCCAACTGTTCTATCTTAGCCTTCCATGCTTCAGCGGCCGCACGGTATTCCATTTCTACTCCATAGCCACCCCAGAAATACATACCTGGAACTAACAAGAGCACACCTACAGCTCTGAGTATGAACGCACGAGGACCAAAGAAAGGAACCCACTTAGTGATCATGCCTAGACCCAAACTGATAGCACCAATGATAACTATGCCACGGATGATCAGTTCTAAGAGACTATCTGGTAAAAAATGTAATAACCACATTATCCTAAAATCGCTTTAAGTGTTTGTGGACCTGCTACGCCATCAGCGGTCAGTCCGTTTTCTTCTTGATAGTGTTTCACAGCCCTAGCAGTACCTGGACCATATATGCCATCTGCATCCAGTCCAAGAGCTTCTTGTAGAGCTTTAACAGTATCACCTTTGGAACCCACTTTTAACAGTGTGTCTGTGTCAACGTCATCTTCTTGATGTTCGCCCACATCTTCGCCACCTAGAACATGTTTGGCATGTTCATAGTGTTTTTTACGATCCTCTAGACCAATAGTACCACCATTGATGCGTTTGGTCATTGTTAGGATGTCATCGTCATCGCAGAACTTGTTGATGTTGTTTGTTTTCCAAAACCAGCAGGCTGATTCAATAGCACCCTGTAGTGTTTCAATATATTCAATGGCATCATCAATGTCCATGCCAATGGATGATGCAAATTTTGAATAGTTATCCTTGCCTGTCAACTGTATGGCGCCACGTCCACGGAATTTATAACCTTCACCTGACTCTGTATCACCGTTGCCCATGCGGTTAGCATAGATCACGTTGGCGATCTTTTCTGGCTGTCTATGATACTCTTCCGCATCACGTCCAGCGTTCTTAAAGTATTTTGGAAACACGGCATTGAGTGATTGTGCTGAATAGTTTAGATTTTCTTTTAGTACAGTGAATCCTGCTGACTCATGTCCGCACTGTGCAATAAAGCCTGCGGCTCTGTTTGCTGTGTTGATGTCATATTTTGGGAATACTTCGTTTAACGCTTCTGCCAATGCACTTGGGTCAGGGTTTTTAGGTAAAATGTTTTTAATTTGATCTGCTGTAATCTGCATGTTTGAAATCCTAAGTTAATTAATTGAAAAATGAAGGAAATTATTTTCCTTCTTTTTTCCAAACTTGATATCCACCATAGATGATTGCCGCCCAAGCCGCAATACCTAACAGTGGTTTAAACACTAGAGCAACAACACCCATGGCAATTAATGCCACGCCATTGTGTGATGTTCTTTCTTTTAGTCTTGTTTTTAATGTATCTAACATAATAGTTCTCCTATCTAATTCCTGCCGCTACTCTTAAACTTTCTGTAAAATCATTTACAGGTGCCTTGGTGTCAACATCAACGCCTGCCGCAGTTTTTAATTGATCAAGATCTTTTTGCTCTTTATCAAATTTTCTGTGATAGTCATCAGATGTTAATGGAACCACTGCTTTAAGATTATCTTCAGTTAATTCGTGTGTAGTGTTTGATTTGCGATATTTAAAGGTCCACTCAGTGATATCTTGATCTGTTAAATTTAAAATTTCCTCTAACATTTTTATAATGTTTGCGGCAATCTCTGGATTTCTATCTAGTTCAATGAACACAAGATATTTTCCGTTATCTTTTTCACCTGAACTTACATCTGCGTCTAAAACAAATGGATATCCTTTTTCTATAAAAGAAACAAGATCGCCTGCAGGTTCTTTACCTGTAACCATTAAACTTAATACGCAAACATCAGCATCATCACCCATCTTACTTTTATATTCATCAATGTGTAGATCAGGGTGTACTAATCTTTTGAGATCGTTGGTTTCTAAATTTTCATTAAATTGTGTTTTGTTCATCTTGATCCTGTGTGTAATTACTTTCTTCATCAGTACCTTCTTCATAGGCCTGCTCAATGTCTTCTAGATCTAGTGTAGCATCTTCAAGTTCCACTGAACCTTGTTGTATTTCCTTCATGAGTTTCTTAGGCATTGTAATAGTTACTAACCAAACAGGTTTCTTTTCTGTTTTAGGCATTTTAGTACCTGCTTCAAAATCATCAGGTGATGTTACATCAACGGGTGTTTCTAATATATCTTTTTTATAGTAGACTTCGCAGTCATAACTTAATAGACGTTCTCCACCACTAGGATCAGGCATTAACTTATAAGGCCACATAAAAGTGCAGGACACAAAATACTTTTCATAGGTAGGACCTTCTACAAGTTCACCTTTTTTCCAATTGGCATATACATAAAGATCCAATTCATCTAATACACGTTCAAAATCCATAAGTGTATTTAAACTAGAGTCTGTCATGAAGATCTCTTTAGTATTATCAAGAATGTCTGCAATATTTGTGGTCATAACTAATCTCTTTTCTATTATTTATCGATTCCGCGATCCTTGTAGGCTTTTATTCCTTGCCATACCTGTTCGTCTAACCAGTGATTTTCAACATAATTAACATATTTTTTGTTGGGTCCTTCTTCTATAAATTTTAATATATTAGGATTGTTATAGTCTATAGGAAAATCTAATACCCAACTTAGCCATTTTAGATATTTGCTCTTGTATAAGAAAAAAGCTTCATGATCTAGGTAGTGAACATCACCAAGAGAGTCAAAGTAATCTATAGCAACAGGTAGTGTAGTTTCTTTGCGTACTCTTTGTTGTTGTAGTGCATTTACATACTGATCTCTAACTATGACACATATCTGCACATCTACACCAAGATCTCGTGCTTTAGACGCCATTTCTGCAATCTTAGGTACCTGTTTAACGCCATCATAAACAAAAGGTACACTGACATTGGCCAACCAATAATCACTACCTTCAAATGCTTCTAAAGTTAACTTATCAGGATCAACCCAATATTCTGCAAACGGTTCCAGGTCACTGGGTATCCAATATTCATCTAATAGATCTTTCCAACCACCCACGTCAGGATGTAGGCTCAGTATCCTACTGAACAAGTGATTGCCTGAACCCTGTGGTCCTGTTATGATCAATAATTTTTTTAAATATTTTATAGTGGTCATGGTCGTGTTTTGAATATAATACCTTTACGATTTCCCATATCAAGTTCATTTTTATCCACTGAGTGTATGTATTTTGCATTAGGATCCTCTGCTAGTATTTCTTCTACTCTAGGATCATTCCATGCAACATCAATATTAAGTTGTCTGGTTAACTGTCTTAGGTACTCACCTTTATATAGATACAGCAATTCGTAACTTAAAAAATGTTGTGGATTAATTATCTTTAATTGTTTTTCAAACAAAGGCAGTGTAGGTTCTGTACGTATTCTTGTCTGTTGACAATTTAATATAGTTTGGTCTCTACCTATGACAGCAAATTCAGCATTTACTCCCTGTTCATGTATTTTACATAAAAAGTTGTGTAGTTGTGGTTCCCATAGAGGATTTTCTTCATTATTTGGAATCCCCAATGGTACAGATATTGATGTTACATACTGTTCACTTTGACTCCAATCAAACTCATTTAACTTATCAGGATTTTTCCAATACTCGGCAAATGGTTCATTGAATCTGTGTGGCTCCCAATAGTTTTCTAATAATGATTTCCAACCATAGACCTTTGGATGCAGACTAAAAATTTTTGACCATAGGTGATTTCCTGCACCTTGTGGTCCTGTAACAATTAACATCTGTTTGGTCATTATTGACCTTCTCTAAGAATTTTTAAAAACAGTGGAGGTAATACAGGATTTTTCATTCTTTCAGGATGCCAAAGTATTCCCCATATGGGTAATTCTTTATGTTTAAAGGCTTCAATCTCATTGTTTTTTGTAAATGCTGTAGGTTTAAGATCTTCTCCCAATTCATAAATTCCCATGTCATGGTAACTATTCACTTCAAATACTTGTTCACCCATGTAGATTAAATGTTCTAGTTCTCTATGACCTTCTAAGGGAGCATTAATACCATTATAAAGATAGTTAATAAAAAATGCACCATGGCACACTCCTAAGATTGGTATTCCTCTTTTTACAGCCTGAGCAAACACAGTATGTTCAGTACGAGATCTACTTTTTGTTTCACCACCGCCTGTGATAACCAATATGTCAATCATTGAATCTAATCTTATATTCATACCATCAACATTAGGTATAGAAACAACGTCATGTGGACTAAAAAACTTGTACCATCTGGGATCAAGGCAGTCATGTACTATGCCATTGATTTCGTATTGTCGTTGTGTTAATGCTATTCTCATTTAAAATACAGTAGATAAATTAGTCCTGGGATGATAATTAAAAATTGTGGAAGAAAATTAAAAATTATTGCTTTCTCATTCCACTTCCATCCTACATAACACCATCCAGCGGCACCTATTAACTGCAAGAAACTGTTCCAAGGAGTCCACCCTAGAACGTGTCCCACCATGGCAATTAATATAGTTGTAGCACTGGCCCATTTGACAAACACTGTGCGATCTTTCATTGATTCTCTCAAAAAAAATAGGGACATATAAGTCCCTATTTTCTGAACCTATATTAATTAATTATGCAGAATATGCTTCGTCAATTAATTTTTTAGCTTCTGGTAATGCTGTTGTGTTCATGCAACTGATAGCAAATAGATCCATTCTCATTGTACGAGCAATTTGTTCTACTCGTGCCTGAGTTTCTGCATCTGTTGCTAGAAGTTCTAATGAACGACGTCCAATGTTTGAATGGAAGCCTTCATCACGTGCAATTTTAGCATAGGTTGTTGAAATGTATTCGTCTTGAATGCACTCAGCCATCTTATGCCATACACGTTCTGCACGACCTTCAGCAATAAACTGATAAGCCGCCATTGCCAATGGATCTGTTTCAGCTTCATATTTTTCTAATAAAGCCGCACCTTTTGCTGTTGGCTTAGCCGCTTCACGAGCGATTGCTCGTTCAACATCTAATTCTTCACCTGTGATATGTTCAATAACATCTTTAACCATACCAAAGTGACGTGCTTCGTCTTGTGCTTGTTTTGTAAGCAGTTGAAGTTCTTCTACTGGAGTAGAAGCAGGCATACCTGCAATCTTAGCTGAGATTTCAACCATGTTCATTCTTTCATTGACCATACGACCAACGAAGTGTTCAACTAGTTGTTCTTTGCTAGGATTACTATTAAAATATGCTTCAACTTGCATTTCACTGGCTTTAAACAATGCTTCATTGTCCTCAGCCAATTTGTTTATAAATTGTTTTGGGTCCATGTTTAGTTTTTCCTCTTAACGTTAAGTTTTATTTAATTAATGTGACCAATATGTCTGGCCAGACTTGGTCAACATTAACTTGATAACCAAAATTCTCAGCTATCCAATTGGAAGTAAAATACTCCCACTTGCAATTATTTATGCCAGCGTATTCTAAAATTAAGGAATTAGTACGAGTTATTTCGCTTAACATATTTGCTGAATTTTTATAAGCAGAGTAATCTGGGTATTTAATTTGAAATCCTCCTGCTTCGTGCCACCAGGCAAAACTAGACTGATCAGGACGATAAACTAACATGATCCAATCATTGGGATACTGTGTTCGTATCTGTTCTATATGTTCTATCCATTCGTGACTTTTTATCAAACGACAGCCATCTATAGATGGCCATGCCTGATCTACATTACTAGGATCTGCTGGAAACTCCATACCATGACCAAAATATGCCCCTTTATGTCCTGAGTATTCATGATGAAGATATTCACGCTCTGGTGTACGATCTGATGTATTCATATTAGGTATTTTTTCAAGTATCTGTGCTATACCTGACCAACGTGAACCAGGAACACCAGTAAACCAAATCCTATTAGGTAGCTCAATTGAATATAACAAAGATCCTAATAGATCAGTATTATTTGGGAATTGATCTAAGTTGTAACATTTTAATTTTTTACCTCTTAATCTTAATCGCTGTTGAATACTGGCTTCTTCTATTAATAATAACGGTCTCCATTCAAACGGTTCGTTGTTAAGTGTTTTATTAACAATAGTATTAATCAATTGATCTGAGTCTGCATATTTTTGTGTCTGTTGCCAAGACTGTTTAACCATTTGAATATTTTCTAACTTTGGATCAATATTGCAAAATTCTGCTAGTTTTGTTAGAGTGTCTTCAATATTGTCTCTTAGATCTTCAATATTGACTGTTAACAGTTTATCTGAGTGCTGTGTTACAAAGGTTGATGTTACTAGAGCAGACATACTAGGAGTAGGATGAATATTTTTAATATGTTGATCTAAATAATAAGATACAATTTCTCGTTGTTGCCAAATTTCAGCATCAGAATAAAAATTAATACCCCACGGTCTAAGATCAACATAGTTATTGATTTCATCTTCTAACCAAGAGGTAGCAATCTTTGTTGTTAGATTGGCAAAGATCCAATTGGTTGCTGACTTAGGAGCATTCATAAAAATTATCTTAGAATCCTTTTCTTTAAACACTTGTTCTATTAGATAGGATAAATCTTGCCTTTCGCTTTCTTGATGCTCTCTAGGCGGATGTAACAAATATATTTTTCTATTATTGTCTTCTGACAGACACTGTTTAAAATGATTAACATTAGCTAAATGTACCACCATATCATCTACCATGGTCATGTGACTGTTAGAGTAAGTTTGATCAAATGATGTTGCATCAATTGATTGATCAGCATATCTGATCCACCAACTGACAAAAGATCCATAGAGCCCTGGATCATAGATAATAAAAATGGTAGGTTGAGTCATCGATAAATATTCTATGCGTATATTATATTACTTATAAGATTGAACCATGCTACATATTTTATTTTGTCCAGGAACGTTTGGTTCTACTGTTTTTTATCTGATAAGATACTTTGATAAATCTTTTAAAAATTTTGAAGATGAAAATTTTAAAGATCTTATAACTTCAGATGGTTCTATGCACGGATTTTTTAAAACTGGACATATTAAAACTAAACAAGAACTTACAGATTTTTTTGAAGGACGTTGGGGAGAGAATTTAAGAGTTACTAGTCCTATCTATCCAATGCCAGATATTACCGCCCACGAAATAGTTCAACAATTTGCTCTATTTAAACCCAATGATCGTTATGTATTTCTTTATGTTCCAGATCAAAAATATGCTGAAATTAATCTATTGGCAATGTATCATAAAATTGCTAATGGTATCTACAGTAGCTTAGACATTGGTAAGGTATTTTGTAATAAAGATGCAATAACTGAAATAAGACAATGGAATGAAAACTATGTATCGTGGAAGGACATGGAAGTTTGGGAATTACGTGAATGGTTAAGCATTAGCTGGGGAATAAACGAATGGTTTGAAGTACAAGACATAATTCCCAATAATTGGTTAAAAATTTCTAACAAAGAAATATTAGAAAATACCAGAGAAACTTTTTTAAAAATTGTTAACCACCATAGAGAATTTGATCAATCTAAATTAGATATTTTTGATCAGTTTGTTAGCCATTGGAGACCAAAACAACAATATCTAGTAGACGAACAGCAACTAATTACAGATATCGTTGACGCTGTTCATACTGATAAATTTTTAGAATGGAATAAATTGAATATCATTGCTGAGGCTATGATACAGCATAATTTAAGAAAGTTAGGTTACAATCTAAAGTGCTATGGACTCAATGAATTTCCTACAACCAGTGATCAGATAAGAAAGGTTATTGAATAATGAATCAAATTGAATTAAATGATTATTTCCGCACGGTATGGAAACCTAATTTAGATCAATATATCTACTCTGGATATTCTCTGATAGACAAAGTAAAAGATCATGAGTGGGTTTTAGATGTTGGCTGTGGAATTAATCCCTTTAAGGGAAAAATTAAGAACTTAATTGGTATTGATCCAGTTACTGATCAATCAGATGTTAAAACCACAATTGAAGAATATCAAACTGATCAAAGGTTTGATGTTGCATTTTGTTTAGGTAGCATTAACTTTGGATCACATGACAACATTGTTAGGCAAATTGCCCACCTAGATCAATTATTGACTCCTCATGCTAGAATATATTGGCGTTGTAATCCTGGACGTAAAGATCACGGTAATAGTCAATGTGAACTTATAGATTTTTTTCCATGGTCAAAGAAAAAGCATTTTGAATTGAGTGCCCAATTTGGGTATATATTAACTGATTTTAAATGGGATACAAACAATAGGATGTTTGCCGAGTGGATCAAGAATATTTAGTCTTGAAATAAAAATTTAAACTAGTCACTTTCAGAAATAAGATTGTTTCTTAAATATTTTTGTAAAACACATTTACATTTTTTAAGGAGCAATACAACTTGTCAAAACGTAGAAGAAATTCTTTAGCGGTAGATAACACAATTAATTTTAATCATTATGCTCAACATCATAGATCAGTTTCATTAATTCCTAAAAGTCTTAATCAAGAAGAGTATATATCACTCTTAACAGATGAATCCAAATACATAGTTTTTGCTACAGGCCCTGCAGGCACTGGTAAAACCATGTTGGCTACTCTAGCAGGAATTAAGGCATATAAAGAAGGAAAGGTACAGAAGATTGTACTAACACGTCCAGCGGTAGGAGTGGACGATGAGAAGCATGGCTTCCTACCAGGCAATATAACGGCCAAAATGGAGCCTTGGACTAAACCACTTTTTGATATTATCAATGAGTATTACAGTCCTAAGGACGTTGCACGTATGCTAGAAGAACAAACCATAGAGATTAGTCCACTAGCATATATGAGAGGTCGCACTTTTAAGGGTTCTTGGATTATTGCAGACGAAATGCAAAACGCCACCCCTGGACAGATGAAGATGCTCCTTACGCGACTCGGCGACGGATCCAAAATAGTCGTTACAGGCGATACACGTCAGGCAGACCGTTGTGATAAAGACAATGGCTTACTAGACTTTAAAGGTCTTGTTGACTCGTACCAACAAAGTAAGTACGTAGCCGGTGTTCAATTTAATTCTAAGGATATAGCAAGGCACCCAGCCGTTAAGGAGGTGTTGTCCATCTATGGCGAAAACTAATTAGAGATAAAATTTATCTGATGGAATACTCGGGACTTTAATAGTCACAACTTGTGTAGTCTCTGTATATTCAATTTGGCTAACATCACCAGGTTCTAATATATAGACATCACCAGCTTGCATGATTTGTCCGTTGACTATCTGTTGTCCTGAAATAACTAAAGTAATTTCTGAAATTTCTTTGTGAATGTGTGTATCAGGTTTTGATCTAGGGTTTTCTTGATAGCAGACTTCAAATTCTTTAGAACGAAACACAGCACGATCAAAGTCGCCAATGAACCACCCTCTCTCGCCACAGTCTTCTAATCTAAATTTTTTCACTACAATGATCCTGTTTAATTTCTCTGACTGGATCACTAATTATTTCAGCCAAAGCATTTTTAAGTCTAACTCTTTCGTATCCAATATCTCTGATATGTAAGGCACGGCGCCCTATTTCATCAAGCGGTAGTTGATCAATCCTGGCTTTTTTAAAATCATCTTCTATAGACCAAACATAACGATGATGTTCTATCAGTTCTTTCATTAAAGTATGCTGTGGATTGATATTAACTAACTTCATTTGTTCTGTATAGAAGTCTAGTTCTTCTTTATTAGCACCATTGGTATTGTCAAATTTAACCACAGCAATAGCATAACGATCAACTATTTCAATCACTGGAAATTTCATATGGTTAAACTTTTTACACTTTGATCTATGTAATTGGCATAGCCCTCATAGTAGTGAGCAAACAGAGTAGCAAAATTTGCGCCTGATCTGAAGGTATTTCTAATGATTTTTTCGTCTGTTAGGTCTAAAATTATATGGTTTTTGGCGTCTCTAGCCTTCAAACCTTTTGTAATAGACACTTGTTCATCGTAGACTATGTTTTCAGGATCTTTCATATATCCAGGCTTACTGGTCTGTCTTGGATCTTTAGGTCTTGCTACATAGGTAGCTAAAAGATAGATATTTTTATTTGCCAATCTGACTTAACTCCACAATAGTTGCTGAAAGATTAATCTCTGGATCAGCACAAGACACATGATCAACTAATCCTCTTCTGATAATTAAAATTGCTTCGTCTTGTCCTTCATCTGTCTTAGACCACATATCCAAATTGTCATACATCCAACGGAATATTTCATCCATTTCTTCTGGACGTGCTTGACTTGCTAGTAACTGTCTTGCTTCTTTAATTTTGCCACTCTTAAATAAATCAACCATTGCTAATTTATAGTCTGCTGTACCTGACTCACTTTCACTGGGCTTTTGTAGTTTTCCATCTACTGCGTTCATTTGTACTAGATTGAGGCATTTGCGTAAGTCCGGATATGTAGCCTTCACATAACTATCTAAGGTATCAATATCCACATCTATATTTTCATTCACAAGCACTGTAGCAATTCTAGCAGTAAACTCTGTTTGATCTAATTTTTCCATGTGGAAGCCTTGACATCTACTGTGAAGTGCTGGTATAATCTTGTGGGGATAGTTACATGTTAATATAAATCTAGCCGTTTGCGAGTATTCTTCCATAACACCACGAAGAGCGGCCTGGGCATTTGGACTTAGGTAGTCTGCCTCATCTAGTAAAACTATTTTAAACTTGCCAAATGGCATAGTGCTGACAAAGTTTGTGATACGTTCTCTAACTGTGTCAACATTGTTTTCTCTGGATGCGTTTAGTTCTAGCACATCATAATCATCAACACCAAGTTGATTAATTAATATTTTAGCAAGTGTTGTCTTACCAATGCCTGCGGCACCACTAAACAATAAATGCGGAATAGTACCTTCTTTAATCCAGGCTTGTACCTGTTTACGCTGTGCTTCATCACGAAACACATAACCTTCTGCATCCTTAGGACGATACTGTTCAACCCATAACTGTTTCATTTATTGTCTGCCTTGTATTTTGCTTTTAAAAACCATTTCCATTTATTAAAATAATCTTCCGGACTGCCCGTTACTTGTCTACGTTCCCATTGTTCAACTTCATCTTTATACTCAAACCACTTTTCATAAACATAGAGTCTAAACGCTGATTTTTTGGGCATAAAAGTCCTTTCAATAATATAAATTATACATGATTTTTTGATAAAATGCAAACAAAGTTATACCAATTCTTCTGCAATGCCAATCAGTTCTGCTACGATCAAACCAATACCTGCATACCATAGGCTACCAAACACTAATGCTCCTCCTGCTAGTATCCTAATACCTGATTTGACTATGCTTAATTGTAGATGTAATTTTGGATCTGGATGTTTCATACTATTCCTCTTTGAGTAAGTCAATTAATCGTTGATGTTCCCATTCTTGTTCCTGACCAAAATTTGGGCATTTAACAAGTAGGTCTTCTATTAAACATTTTAACAGATAAAGTTCTTTTTTGCAATCACATGCTGACTTATGATCGCTCAAATTTGATTGGCTAGTGTCTGCTAGAGCAGTAAGATATTTGGCAATTCCTATAGAATCCCAATGTTCATAAGGAATATATTCTAAAGTGTTAATGAATGTTTTTGATTTTCTTGCTTTTGTAACCAACTATAGGCCTTCCCCAATGTTTTCATCTGTCATTGGTTCGTCGCTAACTAATAAAATATCTTGATTGTCTATTCTACGTATGGTTTTTTCGCCTTCAGAATCTTCAATACTAAGTCCTCTAGTCCAGCGACCATGTTTGACTAAAACATATTGTCCAACTCGTACATCTTTTTGATCGTCACCAATGGCATAAACTCGTCCCCAACGTGGATGAATACCTTCAAGTTTACCATCACTGTTTGGAATAATGATACCACCATGACTTATTTTTTCTTTAAAATTCATGTCTGTGATCAAAACATGATCTTTGATTGCTCTAATTGATTTAATTTTTGTAGGTGAATATAAATTAGCCATGGAAATCCTTTAAATTCTTGATGGTCCTTCGTTTGTTTCAGACCCAGTGTTAAGTTTTGCTGGTGTCAATAATTTTTGTGTGACTTCTGTTTGCTCAGCTACTGCTTCAGCAAAACTACCACGTGGTTTAGTATAAGTTGATGAACTTGGTGGAGTTTCATCTGCAATTGGTGTAACAATACTTCCAGAAACTGGTACACTCACAGGATCTAAAGTAGATGCTGAATCAACTATAGTCTTAGTTTTAGCGATGGAACTTGCTGGAGGTGCATCATCTGCTACAGGTGTGTTTAATTTATGATATTCTGCCATAACCTGTGCTCTAGTTTTAATAACTTTCCCGCCTTTACCTAGTTGGTCACCACGGGCATTTACCTTCATGTTACCAACAGCAATAGTGTTTTCGTTCGCTAGTTTGAGCATATCCATGTCAATTAACTTGCCTCTTGCTGATCTAAAAGTTTTGCTCATATTATTTCTCCTAATTATATACGTATATTTATCTGAGGAATTCACTGACAGATAAATTATAGTATAGACTGTCTATTTTATGTACACCTATTAGAAATAGTATATAACTAGATACACTAGACCCTCTACCAACACCCCACACAATATTATTTTTTCTAAATGTATCAACCATATATTTTAGATAGCGTAATAGATCAAATAAATTGCGTTCTTGATAAAGCAATAGTTCTTCGCCTACACGCTGTAATTCATGTTCTTCCTTACATTGAGCTAATATCCACTCAGCAATATCTAATTGTTTATACTCATCTGGCATGTGCCAATTAGATTGTAAGATTTGATCAAACTCTTCTACAGTTTGATTGATTTTATTATAACTGTCTAGTTTAGGTAAGTTAGCGTGTAATAATTTTATGCTTTTGTTATAGTCATCTGGATTTTCAATTTGAAAAAGTCCTAAATCCAACTCAGGATTTTGATAAAGAAGTCCACAGAGTTCTTTAGTATCAGTATAGGCCTGTCCGTATTGATCGTATTTCATTATTTGGTAATGTCAATTTTATCACTAAATTTTTTACCAGTTTTGGCTTCAATCTCTGCTAGTAATTTTTGATTTCTTTTTTCTATTTCTATATCATAATCTCCAATTACTAAATTTAATTGTTGTATAAGATCGCCTTGCCCCATTTTATAGGCGAACATTAATTTGTTCTGCAGATCAGCACGTTTGCTATGTAATTCATCATTGGACAATCCTGAAAGATCTGGAGTTAGTGGATGCACTATAGATCACCTTCTTTACGATTTTCACTATAGTAAGCATCAAACTCACCACCTGGATATCGTGATTTTAATTTTTCAATGTTTTCAGCAATCACTTCATTGGGATCTAAGTTTAAAGCACGGCAGGCATTGACCCAATACCACATAATATCACCTAATTCACGCTTCATATGAAACACATTATCATCATCCAATGCTTTACCTTGGAACAGGATTTTTTTAACAATTTCTTGAAATTCGCCAGTTTCACTACCTAGGCCAATGGCTGATGTCATCATTAATGAAATGTTGTAACCTAAATTTTGGATACGCTGTACACGATAATACAGTTCCATAATCTCATTTGATTCTGGACTGGTTACAGCTTTGACGAACTCTTCGTATTTTTTAAGATCTATTTGCATAAAAAAAACTCCTTGTATATTACTAATTTTACATTAGTTATCCCAAGGAGTCAATGGTTTTTTGTTATTTTGGTATTATTTTAATAAATCAATAACAGCAACGTTGTTTCCACCGTCCCATGTACTAAATTCATACATATAAGTACCCGTAGCACCGTATGAAATTGTTCCAGTTGAAATATTAGCGTTTGCACTGGCTAGTCCAATAGTAACATCTCCTGTTGGTAGTGTCACAGTGTCACCTGTGTCTTCAACAACCACTGCTAGTCTCATTTTAGCATAGTAACCACTAGTTGGCCAACCTTCAAATTCTAGTTCAATACTGCCACTACCAGTACCATCTGTCCTAACTGTTTGAAAATGTGCATCTTCCCAGTTAACTCTAACAGTTCCGTCAAGTTGACCTAAATTGTTGATTGTTTCAGTTACTTGTAACAACTGTGGATTAACCAATTGAACATTGTTTAAATCATTACTGAGTGTAGTTCCACTTAGCGGACTTTTAAGCAATACCTTTGATTGTAGGTCTTCTAGCTCTGTTTTAGCAAAGGTTAGATTATTCTTAATATTTGTAAAATTATCACGGAAACCTTGGCTGTCATTGTCCTGCCCAGCAATAGGATATTGTCCGTCTATGTTGTTTGGATTAATACTACTCATTATGTAAATACTCCAGTTTTAGCGAATTTAATATATTTATCTCCTTGCTCAGGAACGGCATAAGAATTTCTATAGTCAAAGAACCTTGTTCCATCACCATCAAACGTGGTAAACACAGTTTTAATTTCCTGTGGAATTATACTGTAGTTTGGTAATGTATTTCCTGATTTAACCACACGATCGTAATAGATGTTTGTACCACCATAGGTAAATCCATTTCTAACGTAGACTTGGTCATAATAGTCCATGGTAGAAACAAAAGATAATGTAACAATTTCATCATCACTGATGTTTATTTCCCAAATACCAATTCTTTCGTTGTCTACACTGTTTAACAAGTTTTCAGTATAGCCCGGAACATACTCTGAAGCGTCCCAACCTAAATCATCTGATGTTGTGGCAGTATTTGAATCAAAATCCCATGAATCACTACCTGACCAAAGTGTTAATACCTTATTCCACCCCTGATTGTATTCCCCAACATCATTTTGATCTCTATAAAATTCTTGTTGGGCAAACACTAATAGATCACCATCTTTAAAGTTTTTATACCCATCAAGTCCGCCTCGATCTTTGATATAGTCAACTGATTTGTTGTTAATTTCTTCAAATGCTGTGCTAAGTGCATAGTTTACAGTACCTTGATTGTTAAACACACTTGGCAAGATTGGATATCTATCAAAGGTAGTCTGTGATGATGTAAAGAAAGTATCTTGATCATAGTCCCAAAATTCACTTAGTGAATTGTCAACTTGGTATCTATCAACTTCAAAATCTAATGCGTTAAAATTAAATAAACCGTTCCGTAACCTGTAGGCAATCTTAGCAGATGCACCTGGTACAGTATAGGCCAAGACTACCGCACGAGTGAACCCTAACACACGTCCATTTTCTTGTCTACTGGTCATCCAGTCAGGCAGTGCACCTTTATTAGCATATCCCAAATTGGTTACCATTTTATCACGCATATTACTAAAGGCATTTGGATATATTGTTGTATACTGATTGCTTTGACTGTCATAATATGGATTAGTGATAAATGGAGTTAGATCTGTACTGCTCGCAGGTGCTTCTCCATTCACACTGGTATTTTCATCAATTATTTCTATATAAACAACTTCATATTTGGTATTAAAATTAGTATCGTTAGCAACCGCAGTTTTAATTTCTCCAAATTGTATCTGTTTGGTATAATGATTAGTTTCTACTGCTGTAGCATAGTTTTCTAGTTCATTAGGTGCCAAACCTGCCAAAAACAATGTTTTAAGAGTTTTAGCAATTCCAAAGTTTGGATCTTCTAAACGATAAATTAATTCTCTAGGAAATATAGATTGATTTTCTATTAGATTAGCATAATTATCACGATCAGCTAAAGGTAATAGAGCTTTGAGGTACAAGTTTTCATATGGAGTAATATTTCTCTGTAAGACTCTAATCACAAACGTTCTATCATTACTAACACTGTTACTATAATCTTTAGCTCTTACAGTAAATGAATATGTTTCATCAAATGTGGTATCTCTATCATCAACTGAGGTTGAGCCAGCATCAAGACTGAACATTACGAAACTGACACGACCCATCAATAGACCGCTGGTAGTTAAAACTAATCCCTGAGGTAGATGATGATCTTCTATTAGCTCATATATTAATGGGTTACCTACAGTAGAAACTGCTTCTATATATAGATCACTGACTACACCATTTTCTATTGTGCCTAGATTACTACTAGTAACCCAATCAATTCTATTGTTAAGATCACCTAATACAGTCAAAGTATACAGTTGAGAATCTCTATAGGATGAATCATCTCTCTTATAGGCAATAACTTCAAACTGATATTCTGATGATACTGCACCAATCCATGGTAGTGTTCCAGTCATCCAACCAGTGTTTATATCTATACTCAACCCAGGCGGTATCTCTAAAGCACCTTGGTCAAATTTACTTTCGTCAAATCCAATGGTTCCTTCTGTGGCAGTACTGCCTAATGTTACACCCATGCTCAATATAGCAATAGGTCTACTCCAAGATTCTGTAGCATTTATTTTTACATTAGCAGTGCTGGCAATTGATCCAGCATCAAATGTGTCTGAAGTATTATAGTATGTGCCTATATCTGCAAGATAATAAGCTTCTGAAGGATAAGAAGCTACAGGACTTCCATTGATATTTACATTTCCTGAGCCAAGTGTAAAGGTACCACTGTTAAATTCTACAGGTATTGTGACTCCACCTACTACGTTAGCAGTTACAGTAGCATTAGCACCACTAACAGACTGTGTGATAAATTCTCCTACATTTGCTGTAACAACGTTTCCACCAAATGAAATATTACCTGTAACAGCAGACACTGTGGTCACTGTGGCATTAGCACCACCAACTTCTTGTGTGATAGTATCGCCAATGGTGGCTGTGATAAAAGCGTTGCCTTGTAATCTTATACTTGAATGATTATTAACTGTGGCTTCTTGCCAAATGCCTGAAGAGTTAAAAATTTTTATGCTGTCTCCATTGACATAATTGGGCTGTGTTGTATCAACTATGGTAGTTTGAACCCCACCAACGTTGGTTGTAGTAACTTTTGGCCAAGCACCTGCATATAGATTACCGCTAATTGGAGTAGCCGCCACATATGGTATACTGTTTCCTGCTAGAGTTTGTTCATCAAATGCACCTGATGCTACTGCTGGAACAGCATATCGTAATACATCACCGTCAAGATCAATGGCATTTATATCAAATGAAAAATAACTACCTTGTCTAACAGGCACAAGATCAGCTTGTACTGTGGTAATTATAGGTGGATGATAAACGCCATCGTTAGTAATCAAACCAGCACCTGTTTCTAACCGTGTTGTGTCTACAGTTAATATAGCATTGTCAGCAGTTAAAGAACTACGTGGAAATACTTCGATGGTATAATTAGTAATATCTGAGTTAACACCATCTGTTACTTCTATTTCAAATGTAAAGGTCTGATTAATAGCACCTAGAGGAAAATCCCAACCTAATAAACTCCATGGAGTGTCATCCCACCCTGGATCTGATGCTGGACCTACCCCAACAATAGGTTCAAGATAGCCATGAATAAATCCTGATGTAGTTAATGTAAGTCCAGGTGGTAATTCTCCACTGTTCAATGACCAAATTTGCCTAGCCCCTGGAGTAAATTCTACGGCTTCAAGTTGTATATCTATTTCTGTTCCGTCTAAGTATAGACCAAGATCAACATTTCTAGGAATAATTATTGGTGGAGCAACATTAGTAATTGTGATATTAAATGTTCTGTCAGATATACTGCCTGTACTTTGATTTTGAACTCTTATAGTAAATCTATAAATTTCGTTAACATCACCTGTTTGTTGACTGCTGACAGGGATGCCTTGTATTCTTCCTGAGGCAACTATTTGTAGTCCCAATGGTAAACGTCCAGAAACTAGACTATAAACTAGAGTACCACCTGCTACGTCATAGGCATCAAAAGGAAACTGATAGTACTCTAATTCAGGTACTATTCCCAAATTTCCTTCAGGGGTTATCCACTTTGGATATGCCATTAGTTATTCCTTACCAAGAGGCTAAATTAGCACGTTTCCATGTGTCAGTGTCAACACAGATATAAACGTGATCTTCATCCCAAACTATTTGTCCTGCTGTGCCAGGATCACTAGCAGAACCTGGAACATAGGTATTTCCTAAAATTACATTACCATTAACTTGAATATATTCGTCAACTTCAACTGAGCCTTGTACATTAATATTACCAGCATCAAATCCAATGTCAGAAATATTAGCAAAGTTATCATTTATTTTAACAAAAGCGGCACGTAGATTATCACCTGTGCCATCATTGGCAGTGGTTCCTACGTTAATGGTTATAAATTGTTCTGTAGATATGGTCATAATTTTGCTCTAGTATAAAAGTACTTTGTATATATTTATCCAGAGTTGATGCTATAAACCGTAGATACTTTTAGTGTCGTTGTAGTTGCTGGTGATTTCTGCGCCACTTAGTGCTCTATTGTATACACGAAATATGCCAATATTGCCTTTGAAATAGTTAGCACCTGATCCTGATTGCTGTGTAGCGTCACCGTGTCCTAACACTAAGATAAAATTGTTCACCGCGCCTTCAATCCAAGGCACGTTTCTTGTCATAGTAACTTCTCGTGCTGTGCCAGCGTTCAAGTAGGATCGTGCTGTGGTTCCGTCATAACTCAGCACAATTTGTCGCCATCCGTTTGTTGTGCCATATGGGTTAACTGGTGTTACACTAGTACCATTCCAAAAACCAGCGTAGTCATAGGCAAGTCCGCCAAATGGCGCTCTCTCGTGTTCTATCTGTGCGTAGTGCCAGCCGTCATAGGCAATACTGCTCACTTCAGAAACAACAGTACCGCCTTCGTTTGGATTTGTCCAGGTT